>Ga0209174_10001245_pt1 | contig 18240 bp, 21 predicted proteins | sample JI91814BDNA_FD_187505 | JGI IMG/M metagenome (GOLD analysis project Ga0209174, IMG submission 187505) | Wastewater effluent complex algal communities from Wisconsin, to seasonally profile nutrient transformation and Carbon sequestration -... | ecosystem: Engineered > WWTP > Effluent > Algae...
CGTATATGCCCGCCGTCCGTGACAGCGCCTTGCGCTCAGCCTGCGCGCCTCCGCAGAAAGCCGAAACGCCCCTCAAACGATTAGGTCTGAGGGGCGTCCTCTAGCGTCAGCGTGTGTCAACGAGGGGAGGCGGTTTTCCCGCCAGCGAGTCCCGGAGCGCACAACACGCACACTGCCGCATTCACGGTTCCGTGCGCGGGACTCACGCTGGCGGGTGCGCGTGTTGTTCTCGCTCCCGCTCACGGCGCGCACGGTGCAGGCTGACCAGCGACAAGACGAGCACTGCGGCACCTAACAGGGCACTGAGGACGCTGAGAGAAACGATGAACGCGGTCACCGTCACCAGGGTACTCCTGACATGCACCTTCACCCTTGGGCTGAAAGTACCCCACGGTGGCTCGCGCCTGGGAGCAGCGCGTTTCCGCGTTGGCGCTACCCGGACCGTACGGGGGTGTTTTCTCAGGGCGGGAGCCGCGCGAGAACCTTGACCAGGGCGTCAGCGTAGGTCCGCACCCCAACGGCGCTCACGGAGGCGCTGAGAGCGTTACAGCGCGTTTCGGCGCTCCGGTAGTGGGGCGGCATCTCAACGGCGCGCACAGAGCCGCTGAGCGCGTTACAGCGCGCGCACATCGAAGCGGGAGAAGCCCTACACGCTGCTCACGGAGGCGCTGAGCATCCACCCGTAGAACGCAGCGGACCATACGCCCGACGCCGCTCCGTGGAGCCGTTAACTGGAAATTAGAACATGTTCTAGAAATAGCGGTGTGACGCGTGACGAAACGTCACACTGCCACCCTCGCCAATACCGCGCAGCTTCTCCCTCTCGTTATGAATACCTAGGGACGTGACACTTATTATTTATATACTCTGACCTGCTGTTATCCTATTTATTAACGGGGGTGTCAGATAGGTGGATTTCGTGTGACGCTCAGTGTGACGTTTCGTCACGTCACGTAAACATCAAAAACGTCTCTACCAGCGTCTATGCTCGTACAGCAAACACATAGTGTGACGCGCATACGTCACGTTTTCTATTTCCGCAGGTCAGAGCGTTGCAAAACGTGACGCCTCGCGTCACGTTTTTCGGGCAAACGTCACATTAATGAGATTGGCTAATTGTTTGCTGGCAGGGCTTTGGCGCGGGGAATCGCGCGGGGTACTCTCACGGGCTGCGACACGCCCCCGCGACGGAGACCCTGGAGGCGTGCGTAACAGATGGTACGGTTGTCCAGCACGCACACCAACGCACTGCACCAGCACCTACCGAGAGACCACTTCTTCATGAGTTCGACCACCCCTCCCCACGCTCCTGGGGAGTTCGTGTCCACCGCGTGGGCTACGCATGTATATCGCGTGCGCCGCGCTACGGTGTTCGATGCCATCCACCGTGGAGCGCTTCCTGCGATCCCCGTCCACGGAGTTGGTGGCGCGATCACTACCTACGCGCTGCGTCCCGGTGACCTTCACGCGTTGTGGGGGAACCGCTTGACCGCTGCGGAGGTGAGCGGCGATGAGTGAAGACACTCCGTCCACACCTTTCGGCGACCCCATTGACCGTGCGGGAATCTTTGACATCGAAGCTTCCACCGATTTCTGGAACCGCAAACCTCAGTTGCAGATGATCTACCACGCCGCCATGGACGAGCGGATCAGCCCGTGGGGACTACTGGCGGCGGTCATGGCGCACCGCCTGTCCCACATACCTCCGACCGTTGTGCTCGTCAAGAAGAACGGTAAAGAGGGACCGTCCCTGGCGTCGGGCACCTCACTGAACGCGTTCATCGGGCTGGTCGGAAAGAGCGGCGGCGGTAAGTCCGTCACGTTCCGCCTCGCCTCCGAGCTGGTACCGCCGAAGGACATCCCCCTGGCGGACGGTACCGGACAGGGAATCGTGAAGTCTTTCGCCGAACGAAAGAAAATCTCCAAGGATGAAGAGGGCAAGACTCTCGACAACCCGTACATGGTGACGCGCTTCCACCGTCACTCGCTCACCCTCCACGCCCCCGAGGTCACCACCTTGAACGCGGAATTCGCCCGCGAGGGCTCCAAGACGGGCGGCATGATGCGCTCGCTGTGGGTGGGCGAAACCGTGGGTATGACGAACGCGGATAGCGAACGCAACGCGGTGCTCCCCGCCAACATGGCGCGGCTCTGCGGTATCTGGGGCGTTCAGCCACACAACGCCACGTCGATCATGGCGCAGGCAGCGGACGGAACCCCGCAGCGGTTCTTGTGGGTACCTGTCCGAGACCGCCGACGCAATCACCCCGAGTTCCTGACCAACGTCGGACATCCCCCGCCAAACACCACGTTCCCCTTTCCGGTGTTCGGAACGACACCTCCTGGCATCGCCATGGGGTCTTCGTTGCCGCTAGAGCTGCGTGATGACGACGATCTTCCCGCACCAATCTGGGTGCATTGGTCGCAGGACATGGCGGACACCGTGGCGGAGAACGAGAACGCCTACGACGATCTGATGGACGCCTACGAGGACTACGACGAACTTCCGCCCGAGGTGGAAGCCGAGGAGCGCCGCCTGACCATGGCAGCGCACGTGTTACTCATGCGCATCAAACTCGCCGCGTCGCTGGGATTCCTGTGGGGACACGCGGAGCCCGACGATATGGATTGGTACCTGTCCGGTGCGCTATTGGAACTGTCGATGGGTGAAGCGGCGGGTGTGTGGAGCCGCTGCGAATCCGAGCGGGAGAAGGAAGCTGCCGAGCGCGGTAAGTCGCGGGGCATCGAGCAGGACGCTGCGGATGTATCACGCAACCTTCAGCGCAGCGCACGAATCGAGGGTGTGGCAGCGTCGGTGTACACCGTTCTGGCACGTGTGGGCGGCACTACTGAGAAGGGTCTCAAGCGGCACATCACCGCGAGCAAGCGTCCTTTCATCCGTGACGCACTTCATCACCTCGAAGACCAGGGGAAGGCGAACTACGACGGAGCGACGTGGCGCGCGATGTACAACGGAAACGTCCTGGACTGACGCGGCTAGCACACTGTAATTCCAACGAAGCACACCCCACCTGTTCGGATAAGCACTTCCCTTTGGCGCTTTGAAGGGGTAGGGTAATAAGTCCCTGACGGATTCACCACCGTACAGGACACCTTGTGGCGTAGCAGCTTTCGTGCCGCCACACACGCGGAGCTGGAGACCAATCATGGCTGAACTGACGCGCGAAGAAGTAGGTACTGTTCTTGCCGGGGAGTGGGACGACCTCACCACTTCGCAGAAATTACTACGCATCAGGTGCCTACTGGGACAAACGGTCGTTGACCGCAAGGCACCTTCGGAAGACACGTTGAGCCGAGCGGAGAGCGTTGTCGCAACCGGGCTACTTCCCGAGAGCAGCGGTGTGATGCTGGACCGCCATGGGGGTGTGGTCATCGGGTGGGGGACCACTCCGAATTTCGCTGTGTCACTGGAGCTGCACCAGGACGGCACGTCGCTGGTGGAGACACTTCTTCCCGGCGACACCTCACCTCGTGAGCGCATCTACCCTCCCGGCGCGTCCCACGACATCGAGGCGGCGAGGTACGCGGTGTCCGCGATTTCGAGGTGGCCACTGCCCGCGCTCCTCAGCGATGGGGAGCCCGAATGATGTGCGCACTAGTGTCCACCTTCCGCGTTGTCGCGGTGGTCATTGCGGGGTGCATGCTCACCACACCGCCTGCGGAGAACCGCGTGTATGAGCAGACTTCGCTCACTGTGAAACAGCAATTGGCGCAGGAGTACACCGCTGCATTCGAGGCACTGAAGCGCTGAGACGGGTGGGACTAAAACGACACGTCCCTAGCGTGTCGTTGCGGGATGTGTTAACGTAAGCGATACTAGGGTCATGACACGCACACGTATCAATCTCACCACCGCCGCTCTAGGGCTGCTGGTGGGCATTTCTCTGGTCGCGTGTGGCACCCCCGCTCCCGCGACCGAGACGGTGACCCTTACCCCCGCCGCGTCGAGTGGAAGCATGCTCGATGAAGCCCTGGAAGGTGCGGGCTCGGATAGCTCGGACATCCTTCCCTCCGCAGACGCCGCTCCTGGACTTCGTGACGGCGCGCTGAACGATGCTGTCGCGGTGCGCGGTACCGACAACAGCCCGGTGGACGCGCTCATGTCCGTCGCGGCGGTAGACGTGCTGGACTTCCTCAACACGCACGGTGAAGAGGTGGGAGGACTTACCCTGGAGTCGTGGGGTGGGACGGGAATCCAGAACGGGATGTGCCTGACCACGCCCACGGGTGTCGTGGGCGTGTGCCCGAGCATCGACTCGATGGTGTGGAACCGCGCCAAGACTCAGGCGGTTGTCACCGAGCACGGTGACCTCGCCGCCGCGTACATGGCTGCTCAAGCGCTAGGTATCCTGGTGGGCGAGCGCAACGGCGACGCCTCGCCACTCACCACTTCCGCCTGTGTTGTAGGCGCGTACGCCGCGTACGTGGCTTCCAACGAGTCCTACCGCTTTGCGTCCGACCCCGCATCCTCCGCTGCCGCCATGCGTGGCGTCATCGGGTCGGTGAGCAACGTGGATGTGAACTCGTTCATCGACACTGCCACGTCCGCGCTGAACGGGTACATGACGGGTTCTCCTTCGCCCTGCTTCAACTAGCGACGTCCAGCGCGTCGTTCAGGGCGTTCTCGTCCACCGTGCCCTTGACGGCGAAGGTGAGTTCCTGTCGCCCGTAGGTGCCGACCAGGCTGTAGGTGATGTCCTCCACGGGCGCAGGGCTTCCCAGCGCGGATTCGAGGGTGCCGAGAAACTCGGTGCGGTCCATGTCGATGAACGTCTCTACGGGGATGCTGACGTTGGCGGTGAGTTCGATGCGCATGGTCATCCTTTCGTTCGTAGGCTGCGGTACGGCTCCATGACAAGTTCGGTGAGCTGAGCAGGTGTCAGTCCTTCAAAAGCTGCACGAACGGAGGACTCCACCGCCTGACACTGCGCGAGAGTCATCGTTTGTGGGGTTTGTAAGCGCGGCTTCACCGGGTGTGTCCAGTGACGTAGATGCGCAACAGCGCGCTGACCATCTGGCGAGCGGAGTCCATGGGGACACCAGTATCTCGGACGAACTCCATCTGCTGAAACGCGGTGAGTCCACGCTCGATGTTGGCGTGAAACTTATCGGCGTACGCCTTGGTGTAGGCGCGAAGGTCGGGGAGGTTGAGCGCCATCCAAGCGTCAAAGGCGGCGTCCTTGGAGTCGAGCGTGGGAGCGGTCATCAGGTCTCCTTGGTGGTGTTTCTCCGACATTAGCACTCATCGGCACTCCCCGCAACCTGCCCTTCAACGCAAAGTCCCCGCCACAAGGGCGGGGACTCACGAGTGCAGTGCCCCTCGGTCAGAGACAAACTCTGCATGGGGCTCCGCGTTTCTCAGCATACACCACGCATGGGGCGCGAGGTAGTGCTAACATGGGGTGAACACACCAGAGGAGACCCCGATGACCACCTTTCCCACGTCCAGCGTGACAGGTTCACTTCTCTCCGCCGCACTGGAACTGCACGCACCGAACAACCCCGGTTCCCAGTTCCCTGTGTGCCGCTGCGGGCACAGTTCCATGGACGTGTACCGCCCGCGCCACCTCCGTGAGGTCGTGCGTCGCACCACCGGTACTATCCTGGTTCCCACACCGCTTCTCGGTGACCCCTCGGTGCGCGCCGTGGAGCTGCTGACCGCTTCCCTCGTCACCGCCAGCCTGGAACAGAACAAGGCGATGATGCCGCTGGTGGTTACCTCGCGCGCGCTGGTGTGTGCGTACTCCCCAGCACCTGACATCCCGATGCTGGACCCTGACGCGATGATTACCGCGCTGGGCGACACGCTCCACACCCACAGCCCCGAGGACATGCTGATGGACCAGGACGGGACTATCACCTTGCGGTGCCGATGCGGACACGAGGTATCCGAAGACCTGTTCGAGTCCCACCGTGCGGCGGAAACCGCGAAGGCGGGATGTGTGTACGGCACTCGCGCCGAGATGCACAACACGTATCGGTCGCTCATGGTGATTGCGGACAACCTACCCTCCGGGCTGATTCGCAACTACACGGAAGAAGCCAACGGGCTGTTCTCGGGAATCTCGAAGCTTCGAGACCACCTGAACCGCGCGGTGTGACATGGCACGGGTGCTGGCGTTGATTGTCTCGGTGTCCGTTTTTGTGGCGTCCCCCGCCCCAGCGGTGATGCCCCGCCCTGTGCCTCGACCCCAGCGAAACGAGAGCCTCAATGATCGCTAGACGCATCTGCGGCGCGGTGTGCGCGGTAGTTGTCCCCACCATGGTGGGTGCATGCGCACCGGGTTCGCCTTTTCCCACTCCGTTCGCCAGCGAGCATGAGGTGCCCCGACACGTGCTCGCGGACATGCTTATCGAGCAGACAGACAACGCCCCTGTCACAGCGGAATGCGACAGGGGCGTTGCGCCAGGCAGTGGGCAGGTGGCGATATGCACCGTGGTCTACGACAACGGTGATAGCGCAGTGTTCGGCGTGTCCCTAACCAGCGACCAGCAGTTGGTTTCGCGGCGCGGCTAAATGCGGTGCTGCTCCGCGATGCGCCAGAACTCGTCCCACCCCACGGTGATCGGGTAGCCCGAGTTCATCGGTCCGATGACCCGCGCGGCGATGGAGTTCACGTCGAAGGTTTCGGTGACGGGGGCGCTGAGTTCCGCGCCGCTCAGCACGCCGATGATGTGGCGCTTGGCGGCGGTGAAGCTGTTGAAAGTCTTGGTTGGGGCAGTCATGGTGAGCCTCCTATGGGCATATGTAAGGCGGCACCGCCCTGGTGGACGGTGCCGCAGTTGGTTGTTACTGTGATGTTAGCACAAGCTATCTACCGAGGCAACCCTCCACCGACTGAACGCGATACAGCCCGTCCAGAAAGTCTTTCGCGCGGTTGAGCGCCCACTCCTCCACGGAGCCATCCGACGCAGTGCCGCTGTGCCCTTCCGTGAGCGTCTCCTCCAGCATCTCATCCAGGTCTCCGAAGTCGAGAAGCTCCCCGTGTGTGGGCGACGCTAGCGCACGTGCGACAACCCCCACCGCACAGGATGTAGCCCCGCTTGTGGAGGGGACACCATTTCTGGTCAGGTACGGCTGCACCATCGCCGCTAGTAAAGGACCAATTCGGTGCCCCGGTCCTTCGCGCATCTCTCCCACAACACGAGGGTAATCACTGCTGAACGCCCCGAACGCGGCGTAGTCCAGGGACACCTCGTTGCGAGAAGCGCACCACGTCGCGGATGCTGACGTGGTATCTGGGTCAGGACAAGGGTCGCCTGAAATCAGGGGTGCGGTTCCGGTGACCATCCCCACTTCGTCACGGATGTCTTGCACGTCTCCTTCGGTCAACGGCTCCCAGCGCTTATGCGAGGTGGATGCCCCGAGAAGGTTGATACCTTGACGGTTAACTACAGTGAACTCACGGTCGATCTGCGCGCACACATCAGGACCCGCCACGAATCCACGTATGGCAGCGTTAACGCGCTCCACGCCTATACCGTGACCGCTGACAGTGTTGGTGTCGCGGAAGGACAGTATGGCACGCATAGTTTCCCCAACGGACGCTGGGTCGGCAGTGAAGCGGCGTGAGGTTCCCTCTGCGACGTACGCCAACCATGACCCCGAGTAGCAGTCAGCACGCTGCTCGTTGATCAGCGTCTGCGCGATGGTCCGCTTCTCTTCAAAGGACTTGGGGTCACGTAGTTGAAAGTCCACGAGGTGTCCTGTTTCGTGAGCTAGCACGATGCCCGCACTCAGGATGTTTCCCGACGCTATAAGGGAAGGAAGAAGTTCCCCGCGATCCCACTCGATACTGGTCTGCCCGCTACGCTTTCGGCACGCGGCGGCGTTGACCATATCCTTGTCCACGCATACGGAAGCCCCTTTACCTGTACGTGAGTTGAAACTCGCCGCGACATGAGGAGGCTCGAAAAACCCTTTCCCCTGAGGCATCTCGGTAGTGTCCCAGAAGTCAAGTACGTCGGAAAGGAACTGTCCCGCCAGGGTATCTACAGGACCGTTGTCGGTGCCTAATACGCGAATACGTAGTGCGGGGTGGTCGGGAATCAGCGCGGTGGTGATCCCAGGGACGGATACCCCGGCGAGTAGAGGTGCAGGTTCTGCCACCGCGTGCGGGGTGACGCGCGTACCAATGTAGGCGAGCCCTCCTGCGACGGTGAGCGCGGAGACCAGGGACACGGCGACAATGGCTTTGGTGCGTGTTCTGGTCATGGGTCCTCGTAGGTCTCGGTACGTTGCGTGTGAAGGTGTTCGTCCAGCTTAGCAGGGTCGGTGGAGGTGGGTGCATAGGGCTGGTGTCGCGCACGGTGAGGGGACGTGACGTGCGATGGTGGCTCTCTGAAATGATATTCATCCCCGTATCAGGGGAACAACAGATAGAGCGTGCGCGCCAATCATGGTCGCAGCGGTTAAGTTGGTATATCACAAAGTCATGACACCTAGTGTTGTGTACCCACAGTAACGTCTACCGCTCCGAACACCATGTTATTGTCAGGTATGCCTTGGACCCTGAACACGTCTGTGTTCAGCTCCCCATCGAGTGGAATCACTGACGACAGCTACAGCTACACCAACACGACTGCCGTAGTAGTCGACGGAGCCACCGCTTTGGACGAATCAATACGCGTTGATGGTGTCCCTGCCCCCGCGTGGCTGGCTACGGAGTTCTCCATACGGACGGCGCGGCGGCTGGCGAGTGACCCCTATGATTCCGTCACGGTGTTCAAGGATGTCATTGCAGAACTTCGCGCTCGGTGGGAATCTCTTGGCGGAAACCCACTGACAGGACCACTAGGAGCATTTGCGTGCGCGTATGTGCGTGACGACGATTTGATGTTCAGCACGGTCGGGGACTGTGTTGTTGTCGTGCGTTACGTGGACGATTCGGTTGAGGTTTCACGGGACACCTCTGTTCCTGTACTGGATTCCAAAGTGGTCACCGCCATGGTTGAAATAGCCACCTCTAAGGGCATCTCTGTCAGGGACGCGCGGCAGCATGTCACGGACATGCTGCGGTTCAATCGCACTCTGAGAAACCGCAAGAACGGGTACAGCGCCCTGGACCTCGCTGACGACAGGTGGACCCGCACGGGGTGCTACTTCGGCAGCACTTGTCACCGCGTGAAAGACTTCCTGGTCATGACAGACGGGTTCTGGGATTGTGTGGAATACGGGTTGGTTTCCGTTGATGAACTCGTGGCGGTAGTTAGCGAAGGTAAGGCTGATGAACTGGCGGCGTCCCTGCTAGAACTGACGAATAGCGACCCTGCGTGGGACGCGTACCCAAGACTTAAGGACATAGATGACATGACCGTGCTGTACGCGACGCTGGAGCAACAATGACCAACACTGTGATCGAGGTGTTTAACGGAACTCTGGTAACGAGCACCGAACTCAATCGCAGTATCGGGGGCATGGTGGAAGAGGTTCGGCTCCTAACGGAACCCTACACCGTTCCCGACGAGTTGAGCGGGCTACTGTCGCACGTGGTGGCACGCGCGCGGGAGAGAGACCCCAACCTGTTCAACGGGGAATGCGTGCGTATGTGCTCTGACATGGACGCTGGCGAGGCTGTCGTTCTTCAGAGGGCGCACTACTTCGATGGGTTGTGCGCTAATGAGGTGAGCCGCTATGACCGCTTCACGGGACTGCTTATGAGCGAAGACGGCGCGCTTGTACCACTTTCACAGAGTGTTCTAGCCAACCTTGTAGGGACATCGACCCTGGCAGTAACCGAGGATGAGCATATGGTACTCACTCTCCACGGTAATACCGTGAGTTCACCGGGGCTGTATGCCCCCAGTGGTTCAGGGTCGCTGGACATAGGGGACGTGACAGAAGACCTTTCGGCGTTCGTTATAGGCGCTGTGCGAGAACTGCACGAAGAATGCGGACTGCGCGAAGACGACGTTGCGTCGTCGGTTCTTGCTGGAATGGGTAGATGGGTGGAGCATGGTGGTAAACCAGAGTTCTCGTCGCTGACGTTCCTCAAGGTGTCATCAGATGATGTCGCCAGTATCACCGGAGACACCTGGACGCATAAAGTGGTCACAGTTCCTTTTGATGTGTCCAAAGCGCGGCGCGTGTGGAGCGGTGAGGGATGTCTGGTGTCAGCGGTGTCGCGGGGAGAAGTACAGCCAGAGAGGGTATCCCTTCCTCTGGAATTTGCCGCCCGCGCGGCGGCGGCAATACTGCGCGAATCCTGAACTCAATCCCTCACCCCAACAGTGCCCAAATTCCCGCAGCCCCAATACCGTACGCCGCGCCAAGCACGGTCATGCGGATGGTGTAATCGGCGGGAACAGCGCGCTGGTAGGTGTCCGCCAGCCACACCACCGCCGACGCGGCGAGCACCGCGCACATCCACGATGCGGAACCGGTGACAATGAGCATGTTGAAGAACAGCGCGGACAGCGCATAGGTGGCACTGGCGCTCAGAATGGCGACAGCTCGGGCAATGGTGATGGTGCGTCGTGTAGTGAACATGGAGTCGATGCTATCCACGAATAACACCTATGTAAGTAGGTGACGCGGCGTGTCGGGTAACGGTTTGGGCACGGGTAAGGCGCGTTAATCAAGCACGTGCGTCACAACGTCGGCGAACCCGCTCAGCGCGATAACCTCTTCCTCCCCGTTGCCCGCAGCGGTGAGACCGCCCTCGGCGGGGAATGTGCGGTAGCGCTGAACGGAGTACACGGCGTTGAGCGCCTCGTCCCGTCCGGGGTAGTCCAGACCGTACTTCGCCCACAGCCCGGTGATTCCTGCGGTGTGCGCCATCGACATGTCACGGCGCAGGGAATCGCCTACGTAGAATGTGTTCTCCGGGGACACCCCGTGGTAACGGATGATTTCGTTGAGCACACGGGTGCTGGGCTTGAACTCCCACTGGCTCACGTGCACGTCAACGGTGTCGAGAAGGGACATCCCGTGCCCGAAGTTCTCGAACACGGGAGCGGCGTAGACCTCCTTCACTGCGCCATCCAGCCCCGAAGTGTGGAGACGATGCACAGCGGCTGTGACTGGGGAGTCTGTGTGCGCTACCACGGTGATACCGCTGTCCGCCAAGGTGCGCAGGGTATCCACCACGCCGTCGAACACGATCAGTGAGGAGTCCCTGGTAGCACGTGATGCGGAGATAGCGCCAGAGTAGGCGGCTATCGCTTCCTTGGTGGTCAGATCGGTGTACTTGATCAGGTAGTCCGCTGTGGGAGGGAACTCGATTCCTCCACCGTCACCATAGAACTGCGCCCATGCCTCGGATGCCTGTTCCTCGGGAACGCCCGCATGCTCGCTCAGGTACTCGATGAACCCCTTGTACCCGCTGTACCACGTTGTGAGCCACTGCCATAGGGTGTCGTCCAGATCGGTGATGACCAGTTTCTTGATTGACATTACTGAGTTCCTCGTTCCTGTAGCTCTAGAGCTAGAGCCTTTTCGATTCCGCCGTACCACAAGGCGTCGATGTCTGTGAGCATGTCGCGCAGCGCGGTCCCCCACTCCTGCCCGAGTACCTCCGCGAGAGTGTCCGTGACGGGGAAAACGTTCGCGGAAGTTTCAGTTGCCCCACGAACATCCTTGGCAAACTGGTCTATGTTCGCACCCATACCCAAGGCGTGCAGCACCTCGCTCATGCCACCAGTGACCTCACGCGCCATCGCCTCCTTGCGTAACTCATCGGCAATTCTGCGACGCGTGTGGGGACTGAGGGGACGCAGCGCATTCACCGCTTGCGTTTCCCAATGCGCCCCTACGTAACCGTTCCCACAGTACGTTCCTGTGAACGCCGAAGGCACAGCGCCCAGTGCGATGTTCATGACGCGAGTGATGGGTACTTCCCGAGCGCGGGTGCCGATCCACCAGTTCGGGTGTTGAAGCCGTAGCGTCCAGACGAAGAACGCGTAGTCGTCTGAAAGTAGTGTTTCCAGCTCCGCAGTTTCGGAGGTGGTGAGACCTTTACGCAGCGCGTCGTACCCTGACATGCCCACTGCGTGCCCCAGATAGTCGAATCGCGGGTTTGCCTGTGACAGAAGGGTGTATATGCCTCGTAGTTCCGTTGCTCGCGCGCCCATGTCACCAGCTCCCCGACGATCCGCCACCGAATCCACCGCCGCCACCGCCACCGGAGAATCCTCCGCCTGACGAGTACCCCGCACCGAACCCTCCGCCGAACCCGCTGTTGTAGGAGCTTCGGCGACGAGACTCTTCTTCCGCCTCCCGTCTGCGACGAGCCGCACGCTCCTCTTCTTCGCGCCTACGACGATCTTCGTCACGTTTGCGCTGCGCGGCGGCAATCTCTGAGTCGGGGCGTCCTAGCGCGACTTCCAGCTCCTTTCTCAAGGAAGCAGTCTGCCCAGTCAGCACCGCGACAGCGAGTGGCTTCTGGCGAGCAGATAGCGCATCCTCCACTGCGACGATCTTCGGTACCAGCTTCTCCAGCGTGGCGCGTGTTGTCGCTGCGGTGGCAGCCGATACGTCCGAGGGCACGTGGTTCGTGTAGGTGGTCAGCGCGCTTTCCGCGTCTGTGCGCAGTTTTCTCAGCGCACGCCGCGCGTTCTCGGCACCGGTCATCAGGAGGGTCGCGTCAGCGCATGCGCGCTGGACATCTTCTACGGCACTATCCACGGTGTGACGCGGGGCGGATGTGCCGACCAAGGTGTCCACAACTTTCACGGCGACAGACAGCACCGCGTTAGCTGTAGCGGTGTCCAGCCATACGGGAGCGTCGGTGTCCAGTTCGCGAAGCTTGCTGGTGCCGTCCTTGAACGCGGCGCGCAGATCGTGATCCTTGGACTCGTCTGTGCACTGCTCTGCGCGGGCGCGGATGTCTTCCGTTCGCTTCTGGGCGTCCGACAACGCACCCATGATGGTTCGCGCGTACCCGTGGTAGGAATCCCTTGCGTCTACGAGTGCTTCAATACTCTTGGGCTCGGGGTTTCCCGTGCGCTCGAAGTGCGCCGCGCTGGCGACGTTGACGCGCTCGGTGATGGACTCTTTGGACGGAATCGCGATGTACTCGCCCTCCACGTTCTCCATCGCGGCGTCCGCTTCGATAAAGTGTCGACGCAAGGTGCTTTCCGCAGCCATTACCGCGTTCGTAGATTCATCGCGCGCCTCTGCGACCTCGGTGCGCAGCTTCGCCTTCTCACGGTGCTTGCGGATACCGGTGCGTGATAGGAAGAACCCGAACACCGACGCCACTACGCCTGCGATAGCCATGAGAACCTTGAGAACCCATGACCAGACGTTTCCCCAGTTCACGGGCGGCTTGGTGTATTCAGCTTCCAGCTCCGCCAGGGTTTTCTCGATGGCAACGGTGAATGCCTCACGCTTCTCACTGTCGCCAGCCGCGTAGGCGTCACGCAGCGCGTTTCCCAGCACCTTTCCTCGAATGGAGTCCACTTCCCCGTCCAGCTTGGTGACAGCCTCCCCGTACTCGATGGCGGACTTGCGGTCCATCCCCACCACGACAACCAGGATGTTCGGCTTCGGCGTCTCACCGTCCGTGAACAGCCATGCGGGGCATGCCTTGTACGCCTCACGCCACCACACCCCCGCGTCCCCGTGCGGGGTGGTCTGGAACGTTCGCACGTATACGTCCAGCCCTGTGCGATTGCCCATGTCACGGGCGGCGGACGTGAGGCGGTCCACGTCGAACAGGCGGTCGGTTGTCTCGTCCACTACAGTATCCGTGCAGGTGGAAGTGGGTGTTGGCTCCGCGTGAGCCATAGGGGACACCGAAAACAGCGCCATCCCAGTGAGAAGTGCGGCGATTAGTATGCGCAGCGTCATGGGGGTCCTTCCGTGGTGTTAGTACCGCATTAACAGTATCACGCTTGCGACACCTCAAGAACAGTGTTACGTTGATGAAACACCACAAGGAGGCACCATGTGCACCGCCCGAACGAAGACCATCACCACCCGAGACGGAGTGCGTATCTCCGTGCGCGACTTCGGAGACCATGACGCACCACGCACGGTGGTCCTCCTGCACGGGTTCTGCCTCGACCAGCGCGCCTGGGAGCCTCATGCGGAAGAACTTGTGTCACGGGATGCACGCACACGCGTCATCACGTATGACCATCGCGGACATGGAAAGTCGGGGCATGCGGATATCGCCACCTACACCATTCCGCAGTTGGCTGATGACCTCGCGGACGTTTTGGAACGGCTCGGTGTACGCGGCGAGGTGACTCTCGCAGGGCACTCCATGGGCGGCATGACCATTCTGGAGTACATGAAATCCTCTCCGAACATCCTTCCTGCCAACATCCTTCTCGTGGCCACGGCAGCAGGTAAGCTGTCCGCGCGCGGAGTGGGGAAGGTGCTTGCCCTTCCGCTCATCGGAGTCATGCGGAGGAATCCGCGTCTCGTCCCGGAAAGCCTGGTGGAGGCTGTCACCCGCGCCGTGTTCGCCCCCATCCTCACCAACGGCGTCCCTCGCGCCGCGTACACCCACGGGCATCTCCCCGCACATGCGCGCAGCGCCGCGCGTGCCATCGCAGGTACGGCGTACCGCACCAAGATGGGATTCCCTTTCGCCTTGCGTGAGTTCGATGCCTACGACATCCTTCCGACCATCAGCGCCCAGACCCTCGTCATCAGCGGGGGAAAAGACGCGCTCACTCCGGTTGCGCACTCAGCGGACATGGCAGCGGGCATCCCGCACGCGGAGCACCTCCATTTCCCGCACGCGGGTCACATGGTGTTGCATGAGGAGTTCGACGCGGTGGTCAGCGCCATGGAACTCATGGGCGCGGTGCGTTGATTGGCTAACAGGAACCGAAGATCATGTTGACACCTATAACTAGCATTACAATTCTGGTAAAGTGTACCTATGGCTGAGACTCACCGCACGCGATTGATGAAGCGTATTACCTCTGAGTCCGTACAGGACATCGGGGGTTACCTGTCTGCATGGCGGAGGGCACTGCGCTACCCGCAGACGTACGTAGCCGCACAAGCGGACATCTCCGTGCGAACGCTGTCCAACCTCGAAAACGGAAAAGGGGAGCCTTCGCTGTCCACAGTCATTGCGGTGGCACACGCGCTCGGAATACGGGACATCATCGTTAGGGCGTTCGACCCCAGCACCACTGAGTTCGGAGCGCTAAGGATGAGCAGCTCGCTACCCACGCGGGTGAGGTGACACCGTGACGGACTACCGCCGTGTAGAGGTTCACGACCACAGCATCAGTGCGAAGGTCGGTGAGCTGGTGGTTGCGCGAACACGGGGGCGAGAGAACTACACGTTTACGTACTCGCGGGAGTTCCTGGACTCTCCTGACGGGTACGCCATTGACCCTACACTTCCTAGAAGCGCCACAACCACTGTCACCACCGTGCTGCCGGGAGCGCTCACGGATACATCCCCTGATAGATGGGGACGCCGCATCGTGGCGCGCGCCATGGGCGGACACCTGCATGAGTCTGATTACCTGTTCAGTGTTCACGACGAGCTGCGTCAAGGCGCGCTGCGATTCAGGGAGCACGGTGAGTGGGTTGGTACCGCAGGCGTCACCCCTAAGGTGATCGACTTGCCCGCGCTGGCGGGGATGATGCGCAGCGTGAAGGACGACAGCATAGGCGTCCACGAAGCCGCCAAGGAGCTACTTGAAGTGGGCTCCTCCGCGCTTGGTGGAGCGCACCCTAAAGCGTCTGTACGTAGCGAGGACGGCGCGCTGTACATCGCCAAACTGGCGCTTGAGCCGTCTGACGAGCTTGCGCTCGGTCGGGAGTTCGCCACGCTGAATGCTATGCGGTCGTGCGGGATAGACGTTGAAGGTACTCCACGCATGGTGGGTAGCACGGCGCTGCTGATACCGCGATTCGACCGTGGCGCACAAGGGATACGCGTGCCGTACATGAGTATCAAATCCGCGCTGTCCGCAGCGGAAGGTGAGCGGTTTGATTACGCGGACGTAGCCACGGTAGTTGACACCGAAGGAACGCGCGGGACCGCTGAGCTGTGGAAGCGGGTGGCTTTCGGGGCGCTGGTACACAACACCGATGACCACTTACGCAACCACGGGCTGATCCGTCGAAACGGGTCGTGGGCGCTGTCCCCCGTGTTCGACGTTAACCCCGATCTGAATGACCGAACAGAGCATGCGACATCGCTTTTCGGAGCTACTAGCGCTGAAGACATGTCCGCGACACTGGCTGAAGCCGCTGATCTATTCGGGGTGAGTCGCGACGATGCACGCCAGTTCGTCAATTCCGCCAACCGCGCTGTGCGCGACAGCCGCCTACCCGACACTGTAAAAGCGCGCAGCGAAAGACTTCTCAGTGTTGTGGCTAAAACGTATCGCGTACACGCAGCCCGCTCCTCCGTGAAGGGTGCCATGCGCACCCCCGCTAACGAGTGTGGCGCACCAACGCGCAAAGGGACGCCGTGCATGCGTCGGGGAAAATGTCCACACCACTAGACCCGCCGCAGCCTATCTGGCTGCTTGACTTCGACGGGGTTCTCAACGCTGTGGCTCCCCGTGGGGACACCCGCGTGTGGGAAACCTGGCATGTTTCCCTGAAGGGTGAAGACCCTGAGAGCATTCCGTGGTATCTGTGGGCACCGGAAGCAACGCAGGTGGTAGCGGAAGCTGCCACTGCGGGTGTGCGGGTCATCTGGCTCACCGATTGGATGGAGATGACGCAGAAGCTGCACGAGACCATCCCGAACCTGCCACCGTGCCTGGAGTTCTTGACCAACCGCATCGCTGGACCGTCACGTCACTGGAAGGTCAACGCAGCGATGGCGACAGTCCCCGACGACGCGCCGCTGCTATGGACAGATGATCATCTACACACGCGTCTGCTACGCGAGAAGTTGTCCAAGGACTGGATAGCGAATCGCGCGGGGGACACCACGTTGATAGCTCCCCGAAAGGACCGTGGCATCACCCCGCGCGACGTGGACACTATTCAAGAGTGGATTGCGCAAGTTACTCGCTAGCGCCGTTGCTGGACCCGCTGTCGCTGTCTGACTTCTTGGCGTCCTTATCCGTATCGCGCTCCGCCTTCTCAACGTCTCGGACGGCACTGCGCTCCGCCTTCTCAGCGTCCTTCTCTGACTTCTGCGCCTCGCGCTCCACCTTCGTGGCTTCGCGGGCTGCCGCCTTCTCCGCGCGCTTTTCCGCACGTTCTGTTGCCTTCGCCTCGCGCTCCGCCTCCTTGGCTTCGCGCGCGGTCTCACGGTCGTTTGCCTTCGGGGCTTCGGCGGCTGACTCCGCTTTCGGGGATTCCGCTGACGGTGCGGGCGACGAGAGCGAGGTCTCCTCCTCCTCCTTCGGAGATTCGGTGGAAGACTCCTCCGTCTTCGAGGTTTCCGGTGACGTGGTGTCCTCCGCCTCCGGGGTGTCCGACTTACCGTGAATGTCACGTCCCTCGTCTACCGCAAGGCTCTCCTTTGCGGAGATGGACGCGGGGTCGATGGAAGGCTTGACGCTCTCCACGGGCTTCGCGGCGGTCAGTTCGTTGTCGGGCTCCGTCACCGATGGTTCTGCGGTGTCGGACGCCGCGAGAACGGAAGCACGCTTGTTCGCCGCCTCGGGCGCATTCGTGAGCACATCTTCGTCCGTGGAGGTTTCCGATTGAACCGCTGCCTTGGGTGCGGGGGACACCACACTCTTGACGGTGTTGACAACCGCTTCCACGAGCTGCCGCGCCAGCCCGTACACCGCTTGACCGATGGCACGCGGGATGATGAGGGCGGTGTTTATCAGCCCCAGCGCCGTGGACGCCACCTGAATGAACAGCGATTGCGCGAAGGGGAGTCGCTGGGCGTATATCGGGTTGTCCAGCGTCCCGTCTTCCAGGTCAGCGATCATGGCGCTGAGCACCGCCACTGCCTGCTTGGGGGTCCAGTTCGAGGTGAACAGCCCGAAGTTGGCTTCGTTGTCCCATTCCCCTGTACTCAGGTCATGACCTGAGTACAGGAAGGCGGGACCGGCTCCGTCGAAGTTCTGCCAGGCGGAAATGAAGTCCGCCATGAACGCTGCCTGCTGCTCCTGCGACAGCCCGAAGAACGGAGTGGTGGGGACACCGTATTCGGTAGCCCACAACTTGAGGTCTTCGTCACCGTTGGCAACCATGAGCGCCCGCAACGCCAACGCCTGCTCCAAGGGGGAGTCCGCTTCCCCAAGACCCTGCGAGAAGGGCATGGTGTAGTGGTACGGGTGATAGGAGATGGCGTCGAAGTATCCTCCCGCTCCCGCCTGGTA
>Ga0209174_10001248_pt1 | contig 18226 bp, 16 predicted proteins | sample JI91814BDNA_FD_187505 | JGI IMG/M metagenome (GOLD analysis project Ga0209174, IMG submission 187505) | Wastewater effluent complex algal communities from Wisconsin, to seasonally profile nutrient transformation and Carbon sequestration -... | ecosystem: Engineered > WWTP > Effluent > Algae...
CCAATATTCCAAAACGCAAATTAATCAGTGAATCTCACAAAGTGTATTCAGGAAAAATTGCTCATATGACTGGTGTGAGTGAGTTCAAAGGTGTAGAAGTTCATGTAATTCCAGAGCGCACTCTTTCGCAAGAGATTGATGGTGAGATTCGAGAAATGGATTTTTTACAAACACATGAATTTCATTTTAAATTGATACCAAAATCAATTCCAATGGTAATGTAGTGGCATGAATTTAAAAAAGTTTTCTCTTATACTCATTGGCTTTTATCTTTTAATTTTTTTAGTTTTGCCTCATACAGAGTATCAACCGGCTGACCCTGGAATTAAGATTATTCAGATTCAAGATTTTATCAATTCAGGATATTCTACATTTGCCGCAAGCTATCAGGGAAAATATCTTGACCCGGACTTAAAATTCTTTCCGACCAAGCCTCCATTTGGTTATATCATATCGGGTAATGCCTATTATGTGTTCCCATTCTTCGTGACTATTTTTTACGCTCCGTTTTATTGGCTCGGTGGAGTCTATGCACTCGATCTACTAAGCTTAATTTCCGGTCTTTTGATCTTGTATCTTGTTTATAAAATTTCCATTCTCCTCGAACTAAGCGAATCTTTTCGTAAACCAATGCTCATTTTTATTTCATTTGGGTCGATTAACAGCATTTATTCGTTCATGCTAGGGGAAGCGATTCATGCATCTTTACTCATCACCCTTGCTTATTTTTTAATTTTAAAAGCGAAGACTTTAGATAAGTCTTGGCTTTTTTTTCTTTCAGGCTTTCTTTCAGGATTGTCTGTCTTATTTCGAATTGAATTAGCACTCTTCTGTTTTTTATTTTTTGTAGGGGTTCTTTTATTTCGAATCCATAAAAGTAAAATGGACTTAGTTGCTTTGGCTACAGGCTTTGCAATCCCTGCCCTAATTTTAATTTTTGCAAACTACCAAGTCACAGGAAATATTCTAGGTCTTAGAGGAATCGAATTTTTAAATTACTCGGGTGCGGTTTATCCATTTGAGAGAAGACTTTTTAGTCTGGTCAAAGCCTTGTTTGTCTCCGATAAGGGCTTAGGACTATTTACCGCTTGGCCTGTTTTTTTATTTTTAATTCCTTTCTTTATTTTCTTTAAGAAATTAAATTCAAATCGGGAATTAAATTTTCTATTATTCATTTCGATCATCTTCAGTATCCTAATTCCCATGATAGTAAAAAATGATGATGGATCAATCCTTGGACCTAGATTTGCCGCTAGCGTGCAACCACTGTTAGTCGTTGGAACTTTTTACTCGATTGATTTACTTTCTAAATCAGAAAGGATCATAAAATGGATTTCTTATTTAAAATACATTGTATACTATTCTGTTTTTGTCACACTCTTAGGTTATGTAATTCTTTTTCTATTTTTAAAGACATCGCATCGTATGAATGTAGAAATTGACAAAAGTATTTCCGGAGAATTAGTTATTATAAAGAATGCAGAGTTTTATAGTTTAGTGTTTCCTTCTTTGCCTAAGAAGCCAGTTCTTGCCATTGAGAATTCACAAGAACTATCAGATTTCTTTCAGAAGAACTTAGCTAAAGTTCCGAGGAATATTTCGATTATCTCCTCTGCATCCGCAAAGAATAATGACTCATTGCTCCCAATTGGGGTTGACTATGAAATGGAAAATGCATTTTCGAAGAACGGTATAGTCGTTCAAAATTTAAAAATAAAAAATTTAGGTAATTAATCTTGAAACCTTTCCTTAAAAAAACAATTCAATATATATTTTTGATTCTTTTGTTATTAGTATTTCTTCGGATAATTGATTTTGGCTTCTTACTTCTAAACCAACAAGGCAAGGTTATTTTCTATCCACCAAACGTAACTGCGCACTCAGACTCAAAGGACTATTATTATACATTCAAAACAAACTCACTAGGAATTAGGAATCCCGAAATCACTGAGAAGAAAGGCAAACGAATATTAGTTCTCGGGGATTCGTTTGTGTTTGGTTGGGGGGTTAATGAAGAGTATACATTCGTTCGTCTCGCAGAAAAAAAACTCCAAGCCAAAGATCCGAATATAACTCTTGTCAATACTGGAATTCCAAACACCGGTCCTGAAAATTATCTACCAATGTATCGCGCTCTGCGTGATAAGCTTAAACCCGATCTAGTGGTTACTGTTCTTTATCCGAATGATGTAACTGATAGTGGTCCGACTGTATTTTTAGAAGCTATAAAAAATGCATTGAGTAAAAAGAAAACAATTCGATTTGCCTTCTTTATCATGCCGAAAGCATCTGATTATTTTTTAAAATACTTTCTGGCTCGCATGAATCAGGGAATTAACTCAGATGCTGAATCTACGACTTTACAAAAGCAAAATGACTCTCCACCTCCACCACCAAAGATACTAACAGCAGAACAAGTTAAAACTAAAAAAGAAGAGTATCGCAAACTGATTTATGTTTTAGCGGACAGCATGGGTGTAAAGAAAGACCGAGTATCTCAGTGGCTAATAGAGATTGGCGATGAGAATTTAACCTTAGCCGCTGAGGGGAAAATTAGTCCTAAGATTCTTTTGACCGGACTTCTTTCTCCTGATTTTTATGAAGAAAATTTAGACCTAAAGAAAAAACAAATTGATAGATATGGCAGAATGCTAGAACTAATAGACACAATCAGAAAAGAAACATCGGAGAGAAAAGAACAATTCGGTCTAGTGTATATTCCTTCTGAATTGCAATACGATGCAAAGAAAACCGAGCTTCATAAAAGACTAGGAGTCATCACACAGGCACGTTGGCTAAAAGAAGTTTCCGCATTGGAGCAAAGCCTAAAAGAGTATGCAGATAAAAATCAAATCAGTTATCTAAACTTGACATCCATTTTTAGAGAGGAGTCTCGCAAAAAAGAATTGAATTTTCCATTTGACCTTCATCTAAACAATAATGGAAATGCAGTGGTAGTTGAACCATTTGTAAAATTCATTGAAGGCTTTGAAAAAACTCCTTAAAATGTATCATGAAAGCAATTCCTAAAAATCATCCTATCTTCACAATCGCCTTACTTGGATTAATTTTTTTTGTCTTAATTTTTTACAATCCCGCAAAGGGAATTCAATACGGTGACTTTGGTCTTATGTATATTCAGGTGCAAGATATTGTAGATAGCGGCTACTCCACATTTTCCGTTCAATATAAAGGGGAAAAGATTGATCCTGAATATAAACATTTTCCTTTTACAAAACCTTTTCTCGGAAAGGTAAGCGAAAAACACTATATTGATTTTCCTCCTTACTTTCCTTTGCTAAATGCACCTTTCTATCAGCTCTTGGGGGTAAATGGTTTATACCTCTTGAATTTTATCTCCTTGCTTCTAACATTATTCTTAATTTTTAAATTAGGTCAACTCTATGGATTGAGTATGCCTATGATTCATTTGAGTTTGATTTTATATTCTTTTGGAATGACTTCAACCATGTATAATTTGGTATTTCATGAGTATCCGCTCGGAATCTTTTGGATTACTCTTGGATTTTATTTTATCAGTTTGTATTATAAAACACAAAAAGATTATTCCTTATTTTTGTTTGGTCTTTTTGGTGCAGTATCTCTTTTCTTTCGTCTTGAAATGATCTTTGTAATTATTGCTTGTGGGTTGAGTCTATTGATTATTTACCCCAAAGATTTTTTAAAAATAGGAATCTACTCTTTCCTTGGATTTATTTTACCGTTTGCGCTCTTATTGTATTTGAATTTTTATATTCATGGACATCCACTCGGACTTCGCTATACATTGACATTAACAGACAATGCTTCTCCTACTCTTCTGGGGAGAATCGCCATTATCCGAGATATGCTTTTCTCAAATACGCGTGGTTTCTTTTATCAATCGCCTTTTGTTCTCATCTTACCACTGGCATTATTTTTCTTAAAAGGCATTTTAAAGAAAGAGCGGTTTCTCTTTGTTATACTCTTGGTTGGATTTGTTTCCATACTATTGACTTCGCCGAACCATGGAGATCATCGTGCTCCTAGGTATTTATTTGGATTGTATCCAATTATTACTTTGGCAAGTGCGATATGTCTATCATCTCTCTTAAATTTTCTGACTGAAAAAAAGTCCATTTTTCGGATCGCAATTCAAATACTATTTGGAGTCCTTGTTCTTGCTTCCTTTTACTCCACTCTTCAAAATTATAAGTGGATGCAAAGAGCGGTGTTGAATGTAGAAAAATTCAATCAGGAATTGAAGAAAGCAACAGGCAATAACATTCCAATCATTTTTCGGGATTATGCGCAACCTCTCAATGCTCAAAATCTATATGTCAGGCAAATGACTTTTGTTGTTGAAGCATTGGAAGCTATTTCGCCCTTACTGTTCAGTCTACAGTCCAGCGGTATTCAAAAGACAATAGTATGCCAATTATTTCCCGTTGACATGGAGTCGGAAGCGCGAGAAAGAATTCAAGCGGAGTATATAAAAAAATGGCAACTTTCTCAGCGCGGGAACATTTTTTACTTTCCAGATGAGAAAAAATATGTCTTATTCAACTGGATTGACCTTGGCAAAAAACAAAATTTTCTAGTTTTGAATATATTTCTATAATAGTTGAATTTTCTATAAAGCTCTTAGAGGCTTTTTGTCGTTAATCTACTTAGAAAACTTTAAGCAAAAAAATTTTTTTTGCAATAGAATAAAATTATGAATGACAGAAATCCTTTGATTATGTCACATATTAAAATTTAGAATGGAGATACTTTAACTATGGGAGACGGCTCACTTTCACAAGATGAAATAGACGCACTTTTACAAGGAGCAGATGAGACTCCTTCTTACGACACTAGCGGTAGCAGTGGTGGAGGCGGTGGCGGGGGAGATGATTTATCTCCTTTAGATAAAGATGCTCTAACTGAAATTTTGACTGCGGCTTTTGCGACAGCCGGCGGAATGCTTGGAACATTACTTTCCAAAAGCGTAAAATTTGCAAATCCAGTTCCAGAAGCTAAAAGTGCCGCTGATATTAGCACAGAAATAGGCGCTGGCTCGGTTTGTTTGTTTTCTACTCTAAGCGGGACTGTAAACGGTAGAGCTTGTTTAGTCATGTCCATGGAGAATGGCTCAAAAATTGCTCATTTGTTAATGGGTGGTTTATCTACAGGTGCTATGGAAACCGCTCAACTTGAAACATTGAAGCAAGGGTTTACATCGGTTATCGGAAATGTAACTGTGCAAATTGGTGTAAAAGTATCCGCGCCTATTTCGGGATCTCCAGTAGATGTATCAAGCTCAAAGTCCTCTCGCGATTTAATTTTGCCAGACGGAAAAACTTTAATTCGAACAACCTTAAACTTAAATATTGATGGGATTGGTGCATTCAAAGTTCATTATATAATTTCGAAAAGCATGGCCGACGAAATTCTTGCACTAAGCAGAAGAACACCTAATAGAACCGGCTACGGGGACAGCAATGGTGGAATGAATGTAAATGTAAGTCCAACTAATTTCGGAAACCAATCTGCAGGAATAGGGATGGTAAATTCCGGTCCTCAAATTGGGATAAAGGGTGTTAGCTTCCCTTCTCTTTCAACTGCTGGTGCTCCATCCGGCGCGACTAACTTGAATTTGCTCATGGATGTTCAAATGTCGTTAACGGTAGAACTTGGTAGAACTAAAATGTATATCAAAGATATTTTAGGACTCGGGGAAGGCTCTATTATAGAATTGGACAAACTCGCCGGCGAACCAGTTGATTTACTCGTAAATGGGAAATTGATTGCAAAGGGAGAAGTTGTAGTTATTGACGAAAACTTCGGTGTGCGCGTGACAGATATTGTAAGTCCTACAGATAGGATTAAAAACGAAAGCAAGTAATGAATATTATCCTCAAATACCAAAATATAATTAGATCAATTCTTCTAACTGGAAAAATCTGCCTACTTGTAATTTTCCTGCAAGCTGGATTGATTGCTGGGGAAAGAGATGAGATGGATCAGTTACTCCAAAAAGAATTGGGGCAAGATCCATCTAAACAGGTAATTGAGGATAATAGCAAAAAGCCAACAGACAAAAAGAACGAACCAGTGAATCCAGTAGAAGAAAGATATAAAAGAGACGAAGAGCCATCCAGTCTTTTATGGACATTGGTGAAAGTTATTTTTGTTTTTGGAATATTGACAGCGATTATGTATTACCTATTGAAATTCATTTCTAAGAATAGACAGAATATGTATCCAGTCAAAGATGCGATGCGAGTTCTAGCTAGTTTGTCGTTAGCCCCAAACAAACAACTGCAAATCGTAGACATTTCGGGTATATTGCTAGTAGTCGGCGTTTCCGATGGTTCTGTAAATCTTATCAAAGAAATTGATTCCAATGAAATAAAAGAAAAAATTTATCATTCAAGAGAAACGCATGAACCTCAGTCAGAAAATTTTCTAGAAGTATTCATGGGAACAATTAAAAATTTAAATTTCAAATCTGGAATCGATTCAGAAACGCACAAGAACACGGAAACAAGAGACGAAGATATCATGGATGAAATTAAATTTCGCCAGTTGGAAAGATTAGAGAAATTAAAACAAGAGAGAACAGATCTTTCTGGGGGTAAGGGAAAAAAATCCAACGATCATTTTTCCTAATAAAGTATGAGACATAATAAAACTATGCGGGCAAATAAGATAAAAAAAAAGATTCTTTCCAAAGTTTTAAATCGTTGGGTTAAATATCTATTATCCCTTAAACCACTAATAAAATTTATTTTGGTAAGCTTTCTTACGGTTTTTATTCTTGGAATTGGAGCTGAGTTATATGCACAAAGCACTAATACCAGAATCCCAATTCCTAATTTAAGCTTTAACGTGAATGAAGCCAAAAATCCAAAAGAGACAAGTCTTTCTCTGATGATTCTATTTTTGGTTACAATTCTTTCTCTTGCACCGGCAATCATAATGTCGGTTACTTCCTTTACGAAGATCGTAATTGTAATGGACTTCGTTAGACGCGCGTTAGCCGTTCAGAACTTACCTCCCAATCAAGTAATGGTAGGACTCGCAATCTTCATGACTTTTTTTATTATGGCACCAACACTTGGAACTATAAACGAGAAAGCTCTCACTCCTTATCTAGATGGAAAGATAGAGACTAACGCATTCTTTGAAAAGGCAATGGTTCCACTCCGCGAGTTCATGATGCGGCAAATCGGAAAATCCGGAACAAAAGATGTTGCCCTCTTTTTGAAATTAGGAAAAGTAAAGCAAGTAAAATCATTCGAAGAAGTTCCATCCTATGTATTAATTCCTGCCTTTATGCTCTCTGAATTGAAAAAAGCATTTATCATCGGTATATATTTATTCATTCCTTTTATTATTATTGACATTGTCGTTGCCTCGACATTGCTTTCCATGGGCTTAATGATGTTACCCCCTGTAATGATAAGTCTACCATTCAAACTCATTTTATTCGTTTTGATAGACGGTTGGAATTTATTAGTCTTTGAGCTTGTAAGGAGTTATAAATGACCGAAGTCGATGTTGTAAGTTTAATTCGAGAAGCTTTGTTTATTGCGATTAAGATTTCTGCCCCCATTTTAATTACGGCTCTCATTGTTGGTCTGATTCTGGGGATAATCCAAACAACCACTTCAATTCAAGAACCAACGATTGCTTTTGTTCCAAGGCTAATTGCCATATTCATCGTAATCATAATTTTTGCATCGTGGATGGTTCGCACGATGACTGACTATACTAGAAATATTTTTATGATGATTGAGAAAATATGATAGAGTCTTTTGTATATAACTTTCAATCTTTTATGATGATCTTCGCTAGAATTATGGGATTATTTAGTTTAGCCCCTGTGTATTCTTCGGAAGCAATTTCATTTCAGATTAGAGTTATGCTTGCTTTTTTACTTTCTCTTATTCTATTTCCGGTTACTGCGAATTACCTTCATGCCGTTCCGCCGGGCATGGGAGAGTATGCATTAATCATTCTATCAGAAGCATTGATCGGTGTATTGATTGGATTTATGGTCAGTATTATTTTTGCAGGATTTCAAATGGCGGGGGAATTTTTTAGTGTTCAAATGGGTTTTGGTTATACGGAAGTTTTAGACCCTGTGAGCCAAAGCTCTCTCCCTGTAATTAGCACTTTAAAAAACTTAATGGGAATTCTTATCTTTTTAACAGTTGGAGCCCATCGAACATTACTAGAAAGCATAGCCTTCTCTTTTCAGAAAATTCAACTTCTTACATTTACGAAGGAAGTGAACATTGGAGTCCTTAAAAGCTTTGAATATGCGGTAGGTGCAATGTTTATCGTTGCATTTAAAATTTCTTTACCTGTGCTTGGCATTCTGATATTAGTTACGATTGCGGAAGCTATTATGGGAAAAGCGGCACCACAGATGAATATCATGCAATTAAGTTTTCCTGCTAAAATTTTTGTTGGCTTAATTGTCTTAATCATAACAATACCGTTCATTGACAAACAAATGGAAGCAAGCTTTACGCTAACCTTTGACCGTCTAAATACACTAATGAGCGAGTGGCCTAAACGATGATGACTTTTATGTGGGACAAGCTGTTCAGCCTTAACCCCATGCTTAAGCATGAGGTTAAGACTGACTACGTCATTGACTTACAGCTATTTGCCGCGGAAGACGAAGGTAGAACTGAAGAAGGTAGTGAGCGAAGGCGAAGAGAAGAGCAAGACAAAGGAAATGTTCCTAAGTCAACAGAACTTCCTTCTGCACTTGTCTTAGTCAGTTCAATTATTGCACTGTATTTACTTGGAAATTATATTTTTGTAAGATCTTTTGTTTTGTTTAAAAAATACTTTCAGGATTTCGCACAACGCACTGAATTTAATACAGAAGAATTCGGAGTTCTATTAAAATCTGCCACTGCGGATATTACATCTTTACTCCTACCAATTTTAGTAGTAACATTTTTAGCTGCAATTGTGGGTAATGTTGTCCAAGTAGGATTTATGTTTTCACCCGGAGCCGTAAGTTTTAATTTTAGTAAGATCGCCCCTAAGTTTGGAAAAGTATTGCCTACGAAAAATACTCTATACAATCTGGTTAAAGCTCTCGGGAAAGTTGTTATCATTGGCTGGGTAAGTTATATTATTATTTCGATGGACTTTCTTCCAATACTGCTCATGGGTGATATGGGAATTCAGGGCGCATTACGGCTATTAGCCATCTCCTCTGTTAAAATTTTTTTAGTTGTTGGGATAATTCTATTTGCCCTCAGCATTTATGATTACTTTTATCAGAAAGCAGAATTTGAAGATTCGATTAAGATGACTCCATCTGAAGCGAAGCAAGAAATGAAAGAAAGTGAAGGAGATAGATCCTTATTAAACCGTAGAAGGCAAATGGTTCGCGATTTTATAAGAAGAGGAATGTTACAAAGAGTTCCTAAAGCCGACGTGGTAATTGTAAATCCTACCCATTATTCTGTTGCAATGGTTTATGATTCCAAAATTCACGCTGCTCCAATTGTAACAGCAAAGGGTATTGATGAGTTAGCGCTCATGATTCGCCGTTTAGCAAAGAAGCATGGAATTCCAATTGTAGAAGATAGAGTGCAAGCAAGATTATTGTATGATGAAGTTGAAGTAGATGAAGAAATTCCTTCTAAATTCTTTAGAGCGGTTTCGATCATTATATCCAGATTGGATAAATTCAGGAGAGTTGCTTAATGAAAGAAAAAAAATGGTATAACCAATCAGATGTAGTAATGGGAGTTGGTGTAATCGCAATTGTTGCGATGTTAATCATCCCTCTTCCTGGATTTATATTAGATTTACTCATTGTGGTAAGTTTAGCGACTTCTCTTATTATCCTCTTGACATCTCTTTCAACAAAAGAACCTTCAGAATTTTCAATCTTTCCAAATTTACTTTTGATTACTACTCTGTTTCGTCTAGCGCTTAACGTTTCTACGACGAGACAAATTCTATCACAAGGTGCAAGTTTTAATAGCCATATCATTGATGCGTTTGGAACCTTCGTGGTAGGTGGTGGAACTGGACTTGGTAAATACGTAGTTGGTTTCATTATCTTCTTAATCTTAACCATTGTGCAAATTTTAGTTATTACAAAAGGTGCAACTCGTATATCGGAAGTTGCAGCAAGATTTACTCTCGATGCGTTACCCGGTAAGCAAATGGCAATTGATACTGAATTATCTAGCGGAAACATCAATGAAGAGGAAGCCAAAAAAAGAAGAAAGAAGATTCAGAGAGAAGTAGATTTTTATGGGGCTATGGATGGTGCGAGTAAATTCGTTCAAGGGGATGTGCGTGCCGGCTTGATCATAACAGCAATTAACCTCCTCGGTGGAATTGTGATTGGTGTTTCGATTCGTGGAGAAAGTTTTGTTTCTGCCATTGAGACTTACGGTAAGTTCACAATCGGGGATGGACTAGTATCTCAAATTCCCAGTTTACTTTCTACAACCGCCACTGGTATGATTGTTACTCGGGCAGGATCTGAGTCTGAACTCGCAGATGAATTTAAAGCTCAATTGTTTAACAACCCCAAAACACTTTATGTGGTATCTGGAAGTTTAGGATTAGCCTCATTAATTCCAGGACTTCCATTCTTCTCTTTGATTTTATTTTCTTTAAGTTTCGCTTACTTAGCATATTCCATTGATCGTAACGCAAAAGAGTCATTAGCTGCTATTGAAAGAAAAGCAGGCGAGGGAAAAGTAGAAAAGAAACCAGACTACTACAAAGAGTTGCGCACAGATCCAATTGAAGTTGAGCTAGGATTGAATTTAGTTCCGCTTGTTGATACAAATCAAGGCGGTGTTCTGCTTGACCAGATTTCTAATTTAAGAAGAAGATTTGCAATTGATACAGGACTTGTAATTCCAGCGGTTCGGATTCTTGACAATTTGGAATTGAATCAAGACTCATATGCGATTAAGATTCACGGTGTAGTTGTTGGAGAAAGTAAAATTCGACCCGATAGATTGATGGCATTGGACAATGCTAAAAAAGTAACGGAGCCAGTTAGAGGAGAAGAGTTTATCGAGCCTACCTTCGGTTACAAAGCAAAATGGATTGATCCCAATGATAAGATTGATGCGGAAAATAAGGGTTATACCGTCGTAGATTCATCAACTGTAATCGTCACTCATCTAAAAGAATTAATTTCTAATCATGCATCTACTATTCTTGGAAGAGAAGAAGTCAAAAGTCTTCTCGAACATCAAAAAGCAACCCATCCTACTTTGGTTGGTGAACTAGAAGATAAGAAGGTCGGTATAGGTTTAATTCAACAAGTTCTTCAAAATTTACTTAAAGAAGGCTTGGGCATTCGTAATCTCAGCACAATCCTTGAGTCCATTGCAAACAATGTATCAAGAAATGGCGATAGCGATCCATTCTTTCTCTCAGAAAATGTGCGTCAGGCGATATCAAAGCAAATTATCATTGATTATTTAAGCGCAGATGGAAAGCTACATGTTGTAACTCTTGATCCACGGGTAACAGACAGACTGAGCAAGGGTGTTGTAGTCGATCCAATTGAAGGACGATTGATTTCCATTCCACCGGATTATTACAATAAGCTTATTGAAGCCGCAGCAAGAGAATACAATCGTTGTCACAGTGAAGGCAAATTCCCAATTTTTGTAGTCAGTAGGCCAATACGTTTACCACTTTCCTACATGTTTGCAAAGGAATTTCCTCCACGAAATTTTGCAGTATTAGCAATTGAAGAAATTCAATCGTCAACCAAAACAGTTATGGATGGAGTCATCAACGTTCAATCAAATGAAGGTGCACGAGTAGTAACAAGTAGGAATTAACACGCATTATGTGTTAACAAGAAATTATTATCTAGAGGTATAAAATGGATTTCGTAAAAATTAAAGGAAAGGATATTCAAGATTGTTTCATGCAAATGAAAATGAAATATGGACCGGAAGCACATGTTTATAATCAAAGAGTTGTAGTCGAAGGTGGGTTAATGGGGACTAAACTCATGTCTAAAAAATTTTATGAAATTGAAATTGGAATTCCAGAACAACAAACCTCTAAAGATCGAGTTGAAAAAAAACTGCAAGATCTAAAAGAACTACTTCGACAAAAATCGGAAGACGATACTCGTAAGAAAAGTCTTCATGATTTAAAACCTCTTGTGCAAGAAGATAGAGCATTTGCCGGACTTCGTTCTTCAGAGAAAGATGAAACAAATTTTTCCACCGAAACAAATTCAGCTTCAAGCCGAAACGGCTTAGGTCTTTCTATTAAAGATGAAATCGGTAAAAAAGAAAATGCAAAGTCTAGCACATCTACGACTGAATCTACTTATCTTAAAAGATTAAAGGAAAGATTAATATTAGAGGGAATGAGTTCTGATTTTATTCAAGAACTGATTTCGAAAACAGATAAGCATTTATCTATGATCGACAAGGAAAAGCCTTCAGCGGTTAACGAAAAGTTTGCGGAAATACTTGAAGATAGAATTAGTGTTGACTCTGACTTATTTGCAGGAACTTCTCGCGGCAAACGAAAAGTTATCTTCTTTGTAGGTCCTACAGGTAGCGGAAAAACAACAACGGTAGCTAAGCTTGCTGCGAAGTATTTTCTACATATGGGACGTATGGTTTCTCTTTATACAACGGATAACTACAAGATAGCCGCTATCGAGCAACTAAAAAGATATGCAGACACTATGGACATTCCATTTTATCCCGTAAAAGATGTTAAGCGTTTACAGGAACAATTATTAAGAGATGGCTCCGAATTGATTTTGGTTGACACACCCGGTTATAATCATAAAAATCAAGACTTCTACCATAAAATGAAACAGTATCGAGAAGCATTTGGAGAAAAAGACCAAATTGAAAATATCTTAGTCTTACCTGCAACTTCCTCTTATAGCAATTTGAGGTCGGTAATGAATGCTTATGAAACTCTCGGATATAAGAGAATAATATTGACAAAAATTGATGAAGCAGATTATGTAAGTCCTGTACTAGAGTTAGCTGATTCAAATAGCAAAGCATTTTCTTACTTCAGTTTAGGGCAAGAAGTTCCTTTTGATATTGTCTCGGCGAGCAAAAAAGTTTTCTCAGAAATAGTAGTAAATCCAGACAAAATAAAAGAATTAAGAGGGGATACGGTAGCCACAAGCTAACTCTTCTCGAAGGAAATGATGGAGACAGAGCAACCTCTTAACACAGAAAGCAAAAGTAGCTCAAATTTGGAGTCTCAGGCGAACAATGGATTTGCCAACAAAGTTATTGCCATTTCTTCAGGGAAGGGTGGTGTAGGGAAAACTGTTTTTACAGTCAATCTTGCCGTTTCTCTTGCTAAAGCTGGGAAAAAAGTTTTAATCATCGATGGTGATCTTGGATTAGGAAACGTAAACGTTTTGCTTGGTTTTTTACCTAAATTTAATTTGTATCACGTTATGAAAGGGCATCGCTCTATACGAGATATTGTCTTCCATGCACCAGAAGGTGTTGATGTGATTCCCGGAGCAAATGGCTATGCTCAATTTGCAAATTTAGATGATAAAGGTCGTAACCAATTAATTCGTAGCTTTTCAGAATTGGATGGATACGATTATATTTTAATAGATACAGGTGCAGGAATCGGTTCAAATACCCTTGGTTTTTCCTTGTATGCAAATGAAGTTATCCTAGTCATTGCTCCTGATCCATCTTCTGTTACAGACTCTTACGGTTTGATTAAATCACTTATATCTATTGATAAGAATAAGAAAATTAGTTTTATTGTAAATAGAATTCGCTCAGAGCAAGAGGGAAAAAAAGTGGTGAAGAGAATCACGGAAATAAGTTACAAATTCTTAGGAATAAAACCGAAGAGCGTTGGATTTCTTTTTCACGATGAAGAGGTAGAAAGAAGTGTTAGAAAACAAAAACCTTTTTTATTAACTGCCCCAAAGTGCAAAGCTGCCGAAAATTTATATGAGATAACAGGGGCTATTGCAAACATTCCAATTGACCCATATCAGACACAACCTAAGATGATGGCGTTTTTTAGAAAATTTTTACATTCACTCATCCCGGATACCTAGGAGGACTTTTCTGCAAGTTAAATTCATTATTATTTTTTTTGCGATTGCATTGTTAGTGAGCACTACATGTGGATTCATAACAGGGAATCGAATAATGCATATTTTCCTCGTTGCTGGAATTGGAGCCTTAATATTTGCAGGATTAGGCTTTGGTGTTTACGCTGTTTTCGAAAAAAAAGTTCCTGAGTTTTTGGACTTTCTTGCAGAACTCGGTGGAGGTATTGGATTTCGTCGTAGCAGTGGTGACTCCTATACAGCAGGAGGAGATTTTCCTTCTGATAGCGAAATCAAATTAGCAAAATCAGATGATTCAATGAGCGGTGATTTTGGTGGTGGAGATATACCAGCGGCTAAAGTAAAAGACGGAAAATTTGGGGATCATATTGTTATTAGTAATATTGCAATTAAGAATGAGCCAAAACTAATGGCAGAAGCAATCCGAACCATTATGTCCCAAGATGAGCCAGAAACCCCTAAACAATAAAAAAATCTGCCCTACCATAAAACAAATAATTGACTATCCTGAATTTTCTCCGTGTCACTGCGCCTCAGTGGCAAAAATATACAAAATAAGTAAATAATCTACTGAAATTCAAATAAAATGATTGTAATTTGTAAACCATAAAGAAAATAATAAAAATCGGATTATGTCTAGGCTGCTTGACAAATACAATCAATTTGACGAAACCTCTTTATGGAAAGACTACAGAGTCTCCAAAAATTCTGAGATTAGAGCTTACCTCGTCGAAAAATATTCCCCACTTGTAAAACATGTTGCAGGCAGGGTAGCTATTGGTATGCCTCAAAATGTTGAGTTCGATGATTTAGTCAGTTACGGCGTTTTCGGACTATTAGACGCCATTGAAAAATTTGATCCTGCACGTGAAATTAAATTCAAAACCTATGCAATGACTCGTATACGCGGAAGTATATTCGATGAATTACGCTCTGTTGACTGGATTCCTCGATCGATTCGCCAAAAGGCAAAACAATTAGAACAAATCATTGGGATGCTTGAAAATAAAGAAGGGCAGACAGTAGAAGATGAACTCATAGCGAAGGAATTGGGAGTTTCTGTTGATGAGCTTGCGACTTTACTTACAAAGATTAGTGGCACATCATTAGTATCCTTAAATGATATTTGGTTTCTCGGCGATGAGAATGATGAAGTTTCATTTATGGAAACTTTAGAGTCGCCTGCGAATATGAATCCAGACGTTATCATTGAAAAAGAAGAAATCAAAAACGTAATCGTAGAGGCAATCAAGACTTTACCAGAGAAAGAAAAAAAAGTGATCGTTCTTTATTATTATGAAGACTTAACACTAAAAGAGATTGGGGAAGTCTTGGAAGTAACTGAATCTCGAATCTCTCAACTTCACACAAAAGCCGTTATGCGCCTTCGCAGTAAACTCGGCAAAGTAAAATCAGTAGTCACAAAAAAATAATTTCTAAAATCTAATAGACTAATTTTACTTCTTAAGTAAACTTCTAACTAGCGTATGCTTTATTTTAATTTAGGAGTTTTCCATGAAAAAAATTCTAATCAGTATTTCAATATTTTTAGGTTTAATACTTACGGTTTTGATTGCAGGACTTCTTTCAATTTCCTCGATAGTCACTCCTGACTTTATAGTCAGTCAGATTGAAAGTTCCTTAAACACGCGAGCGGATTTAAAAAAAGTAAACATAAGTCTTTTTTCTGCGATGTCTTCTATTGAGCTAGAAGGTTTGAGTTTACATGAAAGAGATCAGTTTGCGGATAATGCTAATTTGCTTGCCGAGAGAACTGCTTCTGCGAGTCCAGTTCTTTCTGTAAGGAAAGTAGATTTGAAGCTTAACTTTGTTGCACTTCTGAGAAGAAGTTTTCAATTGAAAAGTTTTTTGCTCATAGAGCCTTTTGTAAGTATTACATTAAAAGAGAATGGAAATAGTCTTACGCATTTATTTAAAAAGCCCAAACTAGTAGCAGGAAAACCAAACCCAGCATTAGAAGTAAAAGAAGAAGTTAGTTCGGCGGATAATATAAATAAGCCGTTTACGGTAAAGTCATTGCCTATCTCGGCAAATATTGCTAAAGTAGGAATGGAAAATGGAACCATCAATATTTTTATTCAAAAGACTTTGCAAAAACTTTCCTTAAAAAATGTAAATCTATTATTAACTGATATAGATATTGATCCAGAAAACTTAGAGAAGCACAATACTCTTCATTTAATCGCCAATATAAATACTTCCGTTCTGAACTCAGGCGGACAAGAGACTGCTTTATTTAAAATTATATCAAAAGGTTCGATAGTTCCCTTTGTCGCAAAGACAGGTCTTATCAATCCATCGGTTAATTATAATTTGACTCTTAAAGCAGGAAGCTATATAAATGGACTGTCTATTATGGATGCTCTTTCTGGAACTCTGCCTGTTCTTTCTAATGCAGGAATTAAGCTAGATGGCTTTTCTAAAAAAGCAGACTTATCGAGTGATGTAAATATTATTATAAATTATTTCTCTAACAAAATTACTTTACTCAATCAAATCACTATTCCAACGCCTAACTACGATTTAACCCTAGAAAAAAATAATTGGGTTCATCTGGAAACGAATGAGCATTATTTTAAAGGTGGAGTTCTTGCATCAAAGGCGGAATCAGACAAGGCTATCAGTGGTGTTGATTCGGCAATTAAAACCCAATTAAAAATAGAAAATCCAGCAGAAATTAGAAATAAAATTCTAGGAAATCTAATAAAAGAGGAAAGAGTTAATCTCCCGTTTACCTCTAATGGTAATATTAAATCACCAAATGTTAGCTTAATGATCGAACTACCTTCCCTTTTAGAGTTTGGAAAAGGAGTTCTAATAGATAAAGCTAAAGAGGAAATCAAGAAAAAGCTTCCCGCCGGGGTTAATGATGCAATCAACCAAGGACTGAAAAAATTGTTTTAATAACTCACCTTACGCAAGGTGAGTGACCAGCGTGCCCAGCGCTGGATATGGGGCTACACCTAACGGTGGGTTCGCCAAACTCAATGTTGCTCCCTAAGGGTCGCAACATAAGGCGGGCTATTGATATTATTGATTCATTAGATTTATCTAATATTCTTAATTTCATCTAAATTTCCATAGTTTTATTACTTTGCGTAAGTTGAGTTATTAATTGCCCTTTCCTTACAAAGCTAAAGCGAAATGACGCCTGGAAAGGTAAGGACTTTTTTCATTGACAAGTATCCGTTATATTGGAAAATTCTTTCATGAAGAAGAAAACATCCAAAATAGCAGAAGGAAAGAAAGGCTCCGATTCCGTTCTAGACTCATCCGATCAAATCATTGAAACTGTTAAAGAAAACTTAAAAAATATTCGGCACAACCGTAAATTATCTCTCGATAAACTTGCAATTCGCTGTGGAGTAAGTAGAGCAATGCTTTCACAAATTGAACAAGGCAAAAGTGCTCCTACAATTTCTGTTCTGTGGAAAATTGCGACAGGATTAAATGTTCCTTTTAGTGATTTAATTAAGGACAAAGTAAGAGAAGGTGTGCAACTCCTTCGATATGAAAACACAAAAGTCCTATTTTCGAATACAAAAGTATTTTCTACCCGCGCCTTATTCCCATTTACCGGTCACAAGAAAACAGAATTTTATGAGTTAATTTTAAAACCGGGTGGTCATGAAGTTGCAGAGCCACATCCTCCAGGGACAACGGAAAATATTGTAGTTGTAAGCGGTAAATTGAGATTACGTGTTGGTGAAGAAGTGCAAGAACTTTTCCCGAAAGACGCAATCTATTTTAATGCCGATGTTCCTCATGAATATTCTAATCCAACAGATGAGGAAGCTTTAATGTATCTAGTTATGACCTACACGGAAGAAACAAACTAATAAATATGAATTTTCTATCGATTAAGAAATGGAGCATTATCATTTTGTTAATGGCGAATGCAATAGTTTTAAATTGCTCTACAACAGATACAGCCACTTCTCCAACCAATAATGAAGCAGATGAGACAAAAAAAATTGAACCAGTGGTGGTTGAAAAGGAAAGCGAAAATACTCCAAGCTACAATGAGCAAATTGACTGTAAGCCACAAGACTGTATTCGAGTTGAATATGATAAGTATTCAGAGTTAGACGGAAAGATATATAATCTAATGGGAGAGAACGCGGGAAA
>Ga0209174_10001249_pt1 | contig 18208 bp, 15 predicted proteins | sample JI91814BDNA_FD_187505 | JGI IMG/M metagenome (GOLD analysis project Ga0209174, IMG submission 187505) | Wastewater effluent complex algal communities from Wisconsin, to seasonally profile nutrient transformation and Carbon sequestration -... | ecosystem: Engineered > WWTP > Effluent > Algae...
AGGAAAATCATGAACGGCTACTGTCAATGTGCCGTCCATGTCAAAAATCCAAAATTTCTTTTTTGAAATCAAATTCACGGAATAACCTTGATACGAATTTTAGAAGAAAGTTCAGGTCCGTATGAAACATGTGCACCATTTGCAAATTGGAGGGTGACATCATATTCACCCGGTTCGAGTTCAATAGAAGCTTCTGTTTGCCCTTTGCCGTAGTGATATGTTTTCTTTTCTACGAATGGAACAGCTTGACCAGAAGCTAAAGGTTCACCATTGATTATGATGTGATGATGTCCTTTTCCTGGCAATACTTCTCCGGCTGGTTGAATCTCCATTCCTTCTAATCCCATTTTAAAAGCCACAGGACTTCTAACTTCTTCTCCATTTTGTGGGCTAACAAAGAATACGCGCCCGCTAGGTTTTTTCTCACAACTTACTAAACCAACGATTAAAACTACCGCAATTAAAAATTTGAACATAAAGTTCTCCTTTAGAAACATTCACAAAATACAAATTTCTTAGTTCTTGTAAATTTAACTTAAATTAAAAACGAGCCATCCTTTAAAGTAAAAATTTAATAAAAATGTCTAGAATTTATTTATAGTAAGGCGACATTGACCTAAGTATTTAAAAGAAAAATCAATATTTTAATTCGTCTAAATATAAGAAGAGGATTGCGCTTATTACTTTATCCTACTTGGCACCAATACTATGAAATACCTTCCTACGATTCTAATCTTTGCCGCATTACTAACTGCTTGCAATAAGCCAAACCAGCCAGCCATAAAGGGTTTCATTGATTTAAATAAGCCTAGTATTAATCAGGGTAGTTCAACAGATACAACCGTTTCAACACCTAATCCCCCTGCTGCTGCAACACCTACTACTACAACCACCACCGCAACACCTACTACTGTGACGACGGATAGCTGCACGTCTACTGCTCCCATAAACCCTACAGGAATTTTACTCACAACTTCTACAACACCAAATAAAATTAGCCTAACTTGGACAAATCCTTCTAATTGTAAATTAAAAGGAGTGCTAATCAAGCGCAAAATAGGTAGTATTCCCTCTGATATAAATGATGGCACTACAATATCGGCTAATAGTGATAATGCGAGTATGGATGATACAACTGTTTCTACGGCAACTCTTTACTACTACAAAGTATTTTTGTATAATGATGCCGACCAATATTCGACTGGGACAATAGCCTCCGGCATGTTAGGGACAACGTCCATTATCCAGACTGTCGTTGCCAATAATTCTATAGTAATCGATGGACAAGAAAATGACACTGCTTGGAGTTCTACTCCTAAGATTAATTTTTCATTTCCAGTTGTTCCTACCTTTACAGACTATACAGGTGGAGCGGATTTGAATGTAACCGGTTATATACGATTTGCCTATGATACCAATAATTTTTATATATTCATTCATTCGGATGATAAACTCTTGAGAGTGGATAATGCAGGCGCACCCTGGACAGATGATAGTATTGAAGTGTTCTTTGATTTTGGATTTAATAGAACGACTACACCGGATACAAATGATTTTCATGCCATCATAACACCCCGAAGCGGTGCCTCCTATGAAGGTTATTGGAAAGGAACGGGAGCAGCCTGGGGAGCATGGACGCCAACGATTACCCGCTCTAATTATACAACAGGATGCACATTAAATACAGACGGAGATACAGATGCCGGTTGGAATATGGAAATACAGATTCCTTTTTCTGATCTAGGCATAGCAGGAATAACCGCAGGTCAAGTAATTGGTTTTACTTTCTGGGTAAACGATGATGACTTAGTCGGAGGAAGCGGAACTCAACATTACTTTCCTTGGACAACTGGAACTGCCTCTACAAATCCAAGCACTTGGGGAATTTTGCAATTTTAATCTTCTGAAAACAAATATGGGTTATCCGTCATTACCCCATCTAGTCCAATAGCTTTAAATCTTCGTATTCGCTCTTTATCATTGATAGTAAAGATATGGAGTTTCATATTCTGCTGTCTAACTGCCTTCATAAAATCTGCTGTCACCGGAAGCATACGTGGCATATCAGGAATAGCCAATACTTCTGGCGGATTTACAATTCCACGTATACCGAGTAGATAAGCTAAATACCATTTGCTGGAATGAATCAGTCCTGAGAATACAGGAATTTTGTGATTGGATAGTTTTCTTAGATTTTCATTTACTTCATCACGAACGGAACCTATATATACTCTTTCTTGCATTTGGTATTTGTTGATTAATCCAATTAAGAGTTCTGCGGCTAATGGGTCTTTTACTTTTATTTCTATGTAATACTTTGCATTTGGTAGTTCTTTAAAAAATTCTTCCAATTCTAAAATCGAAATTCCTTTCCCTCGATAGGGAAACGTTAATCCATCTTCTGTAAAAGTATACCCTGCATCTAGATTCTTAATCTCTTCATAATTTAACTCTGCAACTTTTCCTTTTCCGTTTGTTGTTCTATCAACAGACGAATCATGAATCACTACTAGACGAGAATCTTTGGTAAGATGAACATCCATTTCTAATAGATCAGCTAAATTCTTTTGAAATACTTCTCTACAAGCAAACAAGGTATTTTCAGGTAATATTCGTTTGCCACAACGGTGGGCTATTCTGAATTCTCCTCCAGCAAGTGAACTCTTTGCTGAAAGAATTGAAATAGGAAGGGTTCGCAAATAAAAATAAGTAGGCAATAATAGAGTCAGAAGTAGCGAAAACGCAAAGAGTCGTTTACTTCTATTCATGTTTTTATTGCCTTACGTTTACTTCTTCATCAAATCTTTATTTTTTTCTCTTTGCTCTTGTAACTGTTTGTAGTTTGATTCTTTCATTGCATTTAAGGTGTCTAGGATTTTCATTTTTTCGCGAGCGTAATCACTTAGTAATTGGGCTTGTAAATTTTTTTGGGAAGTAACAAGCTCTTGCCCCGCCTCAATGGCGATCGTGTCAGGAGAATAATCTGTTTTTAAGTCAACAGCACCTTCTTTTACATAAACTCCAGGCTCTAACTTTTCGTCTGTAGACGAATTATCTTCTCCTTCTTGAATTAAGAATTGAGTTCCTCTCACGCCTGCTGTAATGGTTGGTGTAATTATTTTTAATTCTGATTTCTTATCCATTTTTTTAATTGTCTTAGCTAATATGGATCCCTTATTCAAATTCAATTCTACTTTTTGTGATCCAACTTCTTCAATTAATTCAGATAGTGTTAGTGTAGAATTCTTTGCAACACGGATAATAGAGTTTAGCCCTACTTGTAAATCAACAAATCCATTCCTTGTGATGATTTTATCCTTTTTATCAAAGACCAGTCCTTTAGTAATAGGAGTTTCCTTCCCGCCGGCTCTTTGATAAACTGCATCACCTACTTTAGTCATAGCAACGACAAGCATATCGGCAGAGAAAATGTCCATGCTAAACCCAAAGCAGATAACAATGATAATGCTCTTTAAAGCTTTTAATAAGAAATTAAATCTAATATTCGTTTTACTTGCTCTCATTTTAAACCACCTTTTAAAATCTAACTACTCTCCTCATTTAAGCACTATAAAACATTTCAGTCAAGCAGTTAATAGCCTTTTGCTTTTAAGATTCTATCTAATTTGACTGCGTTTTCAAAGAAGGAAATGGAATCGATAGCAAGATTCAGAGAATCTCTCGATTTTGCATAATCGCCTTTTATTCTATAATTGTCTGCTAGATTGATAATATTGGAAATTTTCTTTGGATTCATTTCCAATAATTTTTCGGCAAAGCTAGTCGATAAATCATATTCTCGCATATGTTTATAGCATAGAGAAAGATTAAAAATTGTATCCATATCGTTAGGCGAAAGAGCCAATATCTTTTCCATGTAGAAACTGGCTTCCTTATAATCTTTCTGTTCATAGTATAAATTGGAAAGTATTTCTAACGCAGATAAATCTTCCGGCTTTTGATTCAAATGTTCCTGTAACTTTCTGATACCTTCTGATATTGCACCTGAATTGATAAGATTTTTTGCTTCTCCAATCAGTTCGGATGTAGTAGATTGCACTTCTTCCTTTTCATGAAATTCAATTCGAATGAGCGACAAATCATCTGTAACCTTTCCAAGACTATGTATAATTTCTACTAGCTTAGTAATATCTCCAGCGGAGCTTTCTACTGCACGAAGAAATTTTGTTTCGTCTTCATTCATATCTCTCCCACCATTTAGAGAAATATCCAAATCATCTCTTCCGTCAGAGCCTGCAAAGAAAATATCTCCATTGTAAAATTGAAATTCCTGAACTTGAAAAATGTTTCCTTCTATGATTGTGCCAAGTTTTCTAAGATTTAATCCTGACTCAATGAAGTCAGCTTTTCCATCTCTATAGACAACTCCCCATGGATGTTCAGCATTAAAATACCACATTTGACCTGTCTTTTCATTAATGACCCCACAGGCACAGGACATGAGCATAGAACCATCAAATGTTTTAAATACGCTGTCTAGTTCGAGGTAAGTTTCCGTTATCCAATCTTTGGGGGAAATTTTCTGAATCTTGTTATTTCTAGCTGATCGCGCCAAAATACTATTAACCACCGTGCCTGCGACAATAGCTCCCCCTGCGCCCTGCATAGATTTACCCATTGCATCTCCATTAAAGAAGAATACAAATCTATCTTTCCCATCGCCAAATCGTAAGTTACCACTAATGCAAATATCACCGCCTAATTCTGAATTACGATTTTTAAACTGAAATCTTTTCTTCTGCTCCACATAGAATTCTGTCTTTACATTCTTCGATTTATTGAAGTTAGTCCCAAGCGGTCTTTCAATGAGAGAAGTTAAGTAATAATCTCCATCTTGCTGGATGTTTAATGCTTTAATTACATCCATCTTTTCCATTACTTCTTTTGTTCTTTCTACAACTTTTTGTTCGAGAGTTTCATTTAGTTCATCTGTTTGATTGTATACATCGACAAATTTATTTCCGAGTAAAAACATGATACTTCCCATAAAAAGAGGAATCCCAGGACCAACCCAAAAACTAGAATTCCATTTAAATACAACATTGAATATATCATGAAATGCAACGGCAAAAATAATTACCAAACTAGCAAGCATAGTCTTTGCTTCCACGTTTTTGTATTTTATATAGTTATATACGGGAACAAACAGAATGTATACCAGAAATGGCATTATGAATAACATAATTATGCCGCGAGTTTTATACATAAAATTATAACTAGGTGCACCAATAATTATCAAAAGAGGCACAATTAATAAAATCAAATAAAGAATGAAAAACCATTTTCGGTCGTTACGTTTTAAGAAAATAGATATGAATCTATAAAGTGCATATGCAGAAACGAACATCGAAGTAAAAATGAATTTTTGAAAATAGAAATAGTTGACATCTAAAAATGATCCCAATATCCAACTTACAAAATTTAAACCATACAAAGAGTAAGAAAAACAAAAGATCGCATAATATAGATTTTCCCGATCTTGTTTGCGTTTCCAATAAATTAATAAATGGTAAAGAGCAATTACTATAAATAAAACAGTGACTATTCCATTCAAATAGCTCTCATAAAACATTTTTGAAAATAGGACGGCGTCTATTTCCTCTCTATTTCCAATTTCAATATAAGCGGGGATTGCGCCTTCTGAGTCTACGTAGACTTTGAGGAGTATTTCATTTTTCCCATCAAGAAGATGTTCTTTGGGAACAGGATAATGTCGATAGAGATTCCAAAAATTCCATTGCTCTTTAGTTTTTCGAATTGTTTTTCCAAGAAAGAATCGATTGAGGTAGGTTTCTTCCGCACTGATAATTTTTCCCAGTGAAATTGCTGCCGGCTCATTCATGGCTTTAAAATCAAACGAGCCTTTTACCCATAAATAACCTTTTTCATTAGCAACTAACGTCGCGAGCGCGTTCACTTGCGATTCTGCTAGCGGCTTAAACTCCTTATCCGCTAGAAAGCTTAAAGGTTCATATTGCTCGGACTCGGCATATTCCCATGCAATTGGAATTTGAAGAATTGAATTGGTCGCCTGTTTACAACCTGTGTTCGAAAAAAAAAATAAGCCGATGAATAAAAGGATCAAACGAGAAAGGTTCATGCTTAGGAATTATTAAAATATCTATACAATAGTCAATCAAGAATCGGTTTTTTTAGGCAGGATTCCAAGATTTACAGGATTATGCTTAAAACAACTTATCCTTACATTGACTGCTTACCAAAAGAATTCGAAACAGACAAATTCACATCTTGTGACATTCAATGACCTGACTTAATTCTTATGACAAATCTCAGTGAAAATGTAAAAAAAAAGTTCTTTGAAAATTGGGCGGACATATCAAATTGTAAATAAAAGTAAACACGAGGAGAATTTATACATGGAAATACCATCTTATGTAAAGAATAAAATGTTAGTTGACTGGGTTAAGGAAACAGCAGAGCTTTGTAAGCCTGATAAAATTTATTGGTGTGACGGAACAGAAGAAGAATACGATAAACTTTGCCAAAACCTCGTTGATGCTGGGGTATTTAAAAAACTAAATCCTGCAAAAAAACCAAATTCCTACATTGCATTCTCAGATCCTACTGACGTTGCACGCGTAGAAGACAGAACTTATATTTGCTCACGAAGAAAAGAAGATGCAGGTCCAACAAACAATTGGGTTCATCCCGATGAAATCAAAAAAACAATGACCAAGCTCTATGATGGATCTATGAAAGGAAGAACTATGTATGTAATTCCATTCAGCATGGGTCCACTAGGTTCAGATATTGCACATATCGGCGTGGAATTATCCGACTCTGCTTATGTTGCAGTAAACATGAAAATCATGACCCGTATGGGAAAAAAAGTCCTAGACATTCTAGGTGACAAGCCATTCGTAAAAGCTCTTCACTCTGTTGGGGCACCACTCGAACCAGGACAAAAAGACTCTACTTGGCCTTGTAACAAAGAAAAATACATTACACATTTTCCAGAAGAAAAAATGATTTGGTCTTATGGTTCTGGTTATGGTGGAAATGCTTTACTGGGTAAGAAGTGTTTTGCGCTCCGTATTGCTTCTACAATGGCACGCGACGAAGGTTGGTTAGCAGAGCATATGCTTATTCTCGGTGTTGAAAACCCACAAGGGGTTAAAACATATGTAACCGCAGCTTTCCCAAGTGCATGTGGTAAAACAAACTTTGCAATGCTCATTCCACCAAAAGAAATGGAAGGCTGGAAAGTAACAACTGTCGGAGATGATATTGCTTGGATCAAACCAAAAGAAGACGGGCATCTCTATGCTATCAATCCAGAAGCAGGCTTATTCGGTGTTGCTCCTGGAACTAACGTAGAAACCAATCCAAACGCAATGGCTGCATTAGCTAAAAATACAATTTTTACAAACGTAGCTCTCACTCCAGACGGAGATGTATGGTGGGAAGGAATGACTCCAGAAGCACCAGCAGGATTAATTGACTGGACTGGTAAGCCTTATGACCCTGCAAGTGGAAAACCTTCCGCTCATCCAAACGCACGTTTTACCGCTCCACTTAGCCAATGCCCTTCTGTAGATCCTGAATACGAAAATCCAAAAGGTGTTCCTATCAGTGCAATCATATTTGGTGGTAGAAGAAGTAGCCTTGTTCCTGTCGTATATCAAGCTTTCAATTGGAACTTCGGTGTTTACTCTGCTGCAACAATGGGTTCCGAAACAACTGCTGCTGCAGTAGGTGCTGTAGGAAACGTTAGACGCGATCCATTTGCTATGTTACCATTTATTGGTTACCATGCGGCTGACTACTTTACACATTGGTTAAACTTTGGTCGTAAACTTCCAAACCCACCTCGTATCTTCGGAGTAAACTTCTTCCGTAAGAACGATAAAGGTAAATTTGCATGGCCTGGTTTTGGGCAAAACATGCGTATCCTCAAATGGGTTGTTGAACGTTCTCAAGGTAAAATCTCTGCTATCGAATCTCCACTTGGTTGGGTTCCACGCCATGAAGATATTGATTGGAGAGGAATGGATTTCTCTAAAGAACAATTCAATGAAGTGATTTCAATTGACCGAGAAGGTTGGAAAAGTGAATTGCTGTTACACGAAGAACTCTTCACAAAACTCTATGATAAGATTCCAAAAGAATTTATCTGGATTCGTGAGCTATTACTCTCCGGTCTCTGGCGTTCTCCTGAGAAATGGGAATTGGCTTCTGAGAGATAAATCTTTATTAGACGTAGAGACAGGCCTCATACCTGTCTCATTACAAAAAAGCCCGATGTAAAAGTCGGGCTTTTTTTATTTTTCTATGATAACTTTTTCTTTGTGTATGCGTTTCTGCGTTTATACTGAACCTCGTCCAAGCATGTCATATCTTTCTACAATTTATTCAACTTCATTGCCTCGCCCAACGACTGAATCTCTTTCGATAAACTTCTATCTTTACCAAGGAAAGGAGAAATCACTCTTATCCGCTTAACAATTTCGATGGAGTTCTTGCTAAAACCGCCGTTAGGTGAAAAGCCATCCTTTAATTCGAATGCCTGTGCCATTACGAGTGCTTCTATCGCAAGAATATCAAAGACTCTATCGATACATTCAGATGTTTTAAGGGCAGCGATCGTTCCCATACTGACTACATCTTGATTATTTGCGTTAGTCGAAATAGATTGAATTGAAGAAGGGGTGGCATTGCTTCTAATCCAGGCAAGAATGGCAGTCGCTGTAACTTGTGCTCCCATAAATCCGCTTTGTAGCCCACTTCTATCTCCCTGTAAAAAAGGAGGAAGCCCGTTGTTTAGTTTTGCATCGGTAATACGAGCAATTTTTCTTTCGCTATGAATTGCAATATTCGTAAGAGCATTATACAGATTATCCGCAGCAAGCGCAATTGAATGACCTTGGAAATTTCCTCCGTGAAGGACAATTTCTTCCGGTAACACAAAAATGGGATTATCCGTTACCGAGTTTAACTCGACCGTTACCGTTTCATTGTGCGCAGAAATTACATCCGAGATTGCACCTAATATTTGTGGAATGCAGCGAATAGAATATGCATCTTGTAAAAGTTCGTTCTCGTAAGAAATGCTTGTTGCAAGATTGATTTCCTTTCTTTTTATAAACCGAGAACTATCTTTTGCCTTTTCATGGAAACTCTGTAAAATTTCTTTCATACCTGTGTGAGGTTTCACTTCCCCTATCAAAGAATGAAATGCTTCTTCTTTGGCTTCCATTATCTCCGCATAAAGCACTGAAAGAGAAAGAGCAAAACCAATTGCCCTCTGCGACAAAATACCATTTACCGCAGAAATTCCTGTCATTACAGATGTCCCATTGACCAATGCCAAGCCATCTTTCGGACCCAAGTCTATTGGTTTTAATTTGCAAAGTTGAATTACCTTCTTTGCGGACTTTTTCTTGCCTTGATAAATTACTTCGGACTCCCCCATCAGTGCCAGAGTCATGTGGGCTAATGGCGTTAAGTCTCCACTGGCTCCAACTGTTCCGAGTTTTGGAATTACAGGAAGTATTTCAAAATTATAAAAATCAATTAGATTATTTAACGAACTGAGACTAATAGCAGAATACCCCTTTGATAAACAAATAATTCTAGAAAGCATCAATGCTTTTACATGAAGTTCAGAAAATGATTCTCCGACTCCAGTGGCAAGATGATAAATCAAATTTCTTTGTAATTCTTTTGCATCTGAGAAAGGTATATGGGTAGTAGCCAGAGGACCATATCCAGTATTGATTCCATAGAGTAAGACGTTTCGCTTCAAAAGGGATGCAAGAAATTTTTCGGAAGCTTTCACTCTATTTTTACAATCATTAGCCAGTTGAATCTTTGATTTACTTTCTAATATTTGTTCGAATTCTTTTAGAGTAATCTTTTTATTTTTAATGAAAATTTTTACCCTGCCAAATTGATTCATTCGAAGCAAATCAGTGCTCATCGGTGTTCACGCATTCGACAAGGCTCAGCGCAAGTCCGTGGGATTCTTAATTTTCCCCTCTAAAACAATTTTTTCAACAACTTCCGGAAAGCAAGATTTGGACAAATGACTAGTATCCGCAAAATAATCGCATTTCAAATAGCCCGGTTCTTCAAAATCATAAAAAGGGATGGAGGCTTCTTGTGCTAGACGCTTCACTTCTAAGAGCCATTCTGCTTCTCCTTTTGTATACTTCTTGGTTGCAGATTTGAGTTCTTCATGAGTGCGGGGACGATACAAAACAAGATTTACATTTTTCTCTTTTGCTTCCCGTAAAACTTTTTTAAATAAATTGGTAGATGTTAAATCCAATTGAAAATTTTGAAAGAAAGATTGAATTACCCATTCAGTATACTTGCGGTTAATCTCTATTTGCTCCGGCGATTCTTGATTTTCTTTAATGCCGTGGATCCAACCTGCATTTTTGTTTTCTTTCATCTCCATGAGCTTCTTTGCATTGATTACAAAATCTAAAGTCGCATTTACATCTTGGTCAGAATTTCCACCAGACCGTATCAAACTCTTCCAACTAATATTGGATTTGTTCAACACAAAAAACAATGTCGAAAGATATTCAATTTTGTCCTTGTTGGATAACTCTTTGTAAACCTCAGAAAATTCTTCCAATGTAAAATCGTAAATATCCTTCTTCTCTCTAAATACATTATTCTTATTAAAAGATATGTAATTGATTTCCAGCACTAGCATTTTAGGGCGAGGATGTTTTTTTAAAAAATGAGAATATATCTGGTAGATGTGAATAAACGGTGCTGCCCGCACTGTCCAGGAGGTAACAGGGATTTGCTCTAATGCCTGTTTATTTTTGATGTAAGGATTTTCATCAAATAGAGTCTTATTCAGATTTGCATATTCCACACTGCGGGAAGTTCCCATAAATAGAATAGTTTCTCTTTGTATTTCTTCAGCAGTCTTACCGAGAGCCTTTTGGTTTTTATCAATATGCTCGAAATACAACTTGTCTAAAAGCGTATCTAGAACTTCATAAGAGTTCACATGATTTTGCACAACAAATTTACGAACTTGTGGAATTATAAAAATTTTATCAAAGCAAAAAAGGAAAATAAGTAAAAGAATTGGAAAGTATTTTAATTTCATAGCTAAAATTGGAAGTAAAAGAATTGAACTTGCCTGTTCGACAGGGCGGTCATCATAAATAAAAATACGATGGAACTTAGGACGATAGCGGTTACTGGTCGTTTAACTCTTGATACAAGTAGAGAAGGATTGTATTCAAATGCATGTAAAAGGAAGAAAAGAACACATAAATATCCAAACTCTTCATATAAGATTTTTTCTCCAGCAGCCATACTAACTGTTCGTTGAATCATTAAGCCTAAATCACTTAGTTGGGCAACTCGAAATATATCTGCAATCAAAAACCAAAATAACCCTAATACAAAAAAGCGAAATCCGATTGCAAATCTAGTTCTACTCTCACGCCAAAACGTAAATCTGTTTAAGACATTTCGTTCAAACATTAAAGAAAAACCAATCACGATTCCCCAAACCACATAATTCCAATTAGCCCCATGCCAGATTCCGGCAATGAACATGGTAATCAAATTATTCAAATCAGTTCTTAGACTAGAACCCCTACTCCCACCAAGGGGAAAATAGATATAATCCCTTAAAAAGCTAGAAAGAGTAATATGCCATCTTGTCCACATTTCTTTAAAACTCTGAGAAAAGAAAGGTCCTACGAAGTTCTTTGGTAATTCAAAACCCAGAAGTTTGCCGCAGCCACGAGCAATATCGCTGTAGCCGGAAAAATCTCCCCAGAGTTGAAAAAAGAATCCCACAAGGGCGCATAAGATTGCTTTGCCGGAGTAGGCAGAAGGATTAGCAAAGACAGGATCTAAAAGTCTAGCAATAGAATCAGCCAGCACAACTTTTTTTAGAAGCCCAAATCCAATGAGTCCTACCCCCTGCACAATCTGTTCATCCGAAAGAGTTCTCTTCGTATTGAGTTGCGGCATAAATTCATTAGCCCGTAAAATAGGTCCAGCTAATTGTTGTGGAAAGAATAGTATAAAAATACTAAAATCTAAGTAAGAAGTTTTCTCAGTAACAGTTCCCCGGTAGTAATCTACTAAATATGCAATGATTTGGAATGTGTAAAAGCTAATTGCAATGGGAAGGATAATATTTATTTTCCCCATTGTAGTTGCTTTTAGATTTGGCTCACCTATCATCATTCCAAGAATTTCGGCTAGAAAATAAAAATATTTAAAGTAAGCAATGTTTAAAATATTCAACACGATTGCAATCGTAAGCGGAATTCTTTTTTTCGATTGAGTTGTTGAATTCTCCATCCATTTTAAGAAAAGGAAATTGATAGTTATAACAGTTAAAAAGTGAATTAAAAATCTCGGAATGATTGAATCAAAGCTTATATAGTCCCAACTTCCATAAAAGAGAATGGAACTAAAAAATAAGATTGGCTTTCGAAACTTCTCGGATGTATTATGATAAAGTAGATAAACGATTACAAAAAAAATCAAAAATAAAAACGAATTGAAGAGCATAATTTTAATTTACCGCCCATGTCGTTTTTTTAATTCATCTTCAATTTTTGACAATGGAATATTTTTCTCGACCAATAAAACCTGTAAATGAAAAAGCAAATCAGCAACTTCGTGAACTAGCTCAGGCTCATCTGTATTCTTGGCTGCAATAATAACTTCGCCTGCCTCTTCTCCTACCTTCTTTAAAATTCGATCAATTCCTTTTTTGAAAAGGTCGGCTGTGTAAGATTTTTCTGGTAATTCTCTTTTTCTTTGTTTTAATAATTCTTCTAATTCTTCTAAAAATTTCATTGGATTGTAAAGATTCCTTTTTCTCTAGTAATTTCGGTTTGAACAAAAACTTTTTTTCTGTTTCTTTTTAAAATCAAATCTCTATCGTAGTAGTTGCTACTCACAAAGAGGTATTATCCATGATTCGAATTATCCCTATTTTTCTCACTCTATTTTTTACCTTTCCGATGCTCGCCGAAACAAAATGGTTAACTTCGCTTGACAAGGCTCTTCTAAAAGCGCAAGAGGAAAATAAGCCCGTCATCATTGATTTATACACAGACTGGTGCCTTTATTGCAAAGACCTTGAGAATAAAATTTTTCCAGCAAAAGATGTAGCACTAGAACTAGAAAAATTTGTTGCTGTTCGAATCAACGGCGATGAGTCTAGAGACATTGTCGCGAAGTATTCCGTTCGTGGATATCCAACCATATTGCTGCTCGATAAAAATGGAAACTTCATCGATAAAATTACAGGTCTACCGAATAACGAATTATTAGTAACAAAATTACAAGAAGCGTATATCAAAAAAGATATTGAAGCAGGTCTTATCTCTGAGCAAAAAGAATCTCCTGATGGAATTCTTCCTAATTACAATCTAGGACTTTTCTATTATCGAAATGGAAATTTTAAAAATTCATCTGATTACTTTTTGAAATCTTACAATTCGAATGGAAAAGAAAACCAAGACAAAAAGCCGGAAGCATTGTTTCTACTTGGACTCATTCAAATACAAGAAAAAAAATTTCCTGAAGCAATTTCTATTTGGAATAGTTATTTAGAAAAATATCCAGAAAACAAAAAAGGATCTGTATTGTATTGCAGAGGTATATCTTATTTTTTCTCAGGAAAGAAAAAAGAGGCTAAGGACGATTTGCTCAAAGCCAAAGAATTATCTACTAGCAAAGATCAGTTGGAGAAAATTAATCTTTTCTTATCAGAGTTAGAAATTTAAACATCTCCATACTGCACTTTAACCATGATTTCATTCATCTTTTCCAATTCGGCTTCTGGAATGAAAGTCTCCAATTCTCCAATCATTCCAGAAATAAATCCAGACTGTAAAACACTAACTATATCCGCTGTGCCGTGCATAACCATGTTGTAGTTATTAACCATATTATGCCTAATCCATTCCGATCTAAGCTCAAACCAGAAATTTCGTATCGCAGAATTGATTTCGCTCAATTCAGAGTCTTTGTAGATAGAAATAATTGCACCTAACGCACGATTCTTCAACTTAGTATTGTATTTAAGTTGAAGAATCTGTTTTTCGGTTAATTCGTAATTATCTGCGATCAGGCCTTGAATCATGGAAGGATCGCGATATCGATCATATAATGCTTTTAGTTTTTTAATTTCGTCTAACAAGTATTACTTCTTCTTAACGAAAATCCAATTTGTAGATGAAGCTTGATCCCGATAAAGTTGAATCATTACATTGGTAGGTTTCATTTTATAGGTAAACACATAATTAAACGATGCATCTAAATGTCCACTTGTTACACCATCTTTAAATTTTCCAAAGAAAAGACGATTGTTTGTGCAGATCGCTACTTGTGTAAAAAAATTTTTTCCTTCTGCGCTTGCCACTGGGACTCCTGCAAGCTCTGATTCATATTTATTATAAAGCAAAATCTGACCTTGATCATCTACTTTCACAATACCAAAATTAGCCCCATCTGCTTGATCTCGAGATAGGTGTCCCAAATTGTATAAAATTCCTTTTGCAAAATCTTCCATTCTAATTTTTACTCCTAATTTATTTTTCTAATTATTTTCTTTTTCTTGATACAAGGACTTTAACTGCTCTTCCATTCCTTTCGCAAGCTTTACTAAGTCAGAAATTGAATGCACGCCTTCAAAGGAAAGAATTGCTTCTTCTTTTTCTTGGTATAAATCTTCTACTTGATCTTCTAACGATTGTATGTAAGCGGCTAATTGCTTTATATCGCTAGTCTTTTTTAAGAAAGGCTCTATGTCTTCATACACAGATTCCAATTGGTCTGTAACATTCTGAGAATAACTGACAAGCGATTGAACATCAGAGGTTCCATGAACACTAGAAGAAATATATTCATTCATCCAATAAACAGGAGAATTCTGAGCCTTTAATTTTTCTAGCTTCATTCGTTCGGAAATGGGATAATGAGTTTCAAGTTCTTTATTTGTATATAGCATAGCAATACGTTTTTAAGGAAGATACATTTTTAATCAAGTAAATTTCCTATTTTTATAAGAACCGAGCAAATAAAATTTTACTTATTCTTTAACCTCCGATAACCAAACCACCGACAGAGAAATTACAATTTAAATCCACTCACAATACTAAGAAGCCCGTCTGATTGTGCTTTTAAATTTTCAGAAAGCTCTTTTAATTCTTCTGACTCTTTGAGAAGAGATTGAAAAGAAAGAGAAAATTCTTCTACAGAGGAAAGCATTTGATTGGTAACTTTTTTTTCTTCACCCACATTTTCGATAACCATCTCTAAAAATTCAGCTAAGGCTTTTGAACTTTTTGAAATCTTAATTGTATTGTCTTCTTGCTTCACAATTTGCACGTTTATTTTTTGAGAGGATGATTGAACTTTCTGAACATTTTGAATTAATTTCTTTAGACTCTCGGAGGAATCGTTCACGCACGCATAACCATGATTAACCGTTTTAATCGTATCATGAATGATTGACTTTACTTCTTTAACGCTGGTCATTGTTTTTTCGGCGAGCTTAGTTACTTCCATGGCTACTACTGCGAAACCTCTACCATACTCACCGGCTCTGGCGGCTTCAATACTTGCATTTAAAGAAAGTAAATTTGTTTGATCTGAAATCTCGGATATAAGCGATGTAAACTCCGTGATCTTATTTGTTTTTACTTTTATCTGCTCCATCGCTTCCATTGCATCGTTAATATTTTTTTCACCAATCTTACCTTCATCAAAAGACTGTTTTGCAATAGTAGAAAGTTCATCCATTCCATGTAGAATTTTTGTTCCTGATTTTGCAAGATCTTCTAGATTGGAATCAATGTTCTTAAAAGAAGAAGCAGAACTTTCAAAATTAACACTTATTAAATCAAGCGATGCATTCATTTCTTCTAATCCCTGAGCCACTTGATGAGCGGCTTCTGATTGTATGTCTACGGATGTAGTCAATAGAGATGCTGATTTATTAAATGTCTTTCCTGCGTCTCCAATTTGCTCGCCTGTAAACTTAATAGAAGTAAGCACGCCACTAAAACCAAGAATTACATTGTCAATGGATTGACTGATGATTCCAATTTCATCTTGACGCTTTGATTCTAATAAATCAACTTGTAAGTCGTTTTGAGCGACTTTTGTGAGCAAATCAGAAATAGCCTCTACTGGAAGAAAGGTTTGCGTTAAAACATAATATACCGCTGAGACACAAAGGGCACTAACTACAACAAAACTAATTCCCATTTTTATAAGAAAGGATAACAGATAATTCTCTTTATCCCCAAGTTTAGTATGTAAATTATTCACCTCTGCAATGGAGACTGTAGATAGAAAGAAAAATCCTAACAACAATGCAAGAGACACAACTAGTAAAATTTGAAATTTGGCGCCTAAAGATCTATAAAATGACATGGGTAAATTCTAGCTTTATAGGATTTAATGCAAGCACATTAAATAAAATAATCAAATGGACTCTGAATAGAATCCAATAATTTCCCGAATCGCTCGTCTACTCTCTTCACTATGTCCAAGTCTGGAGTCAATACTGGTGGATACCAATCTTTCAATCGACAATCAATGACGATTGGATTTTTATAAGCGATGTGATTTCGTAAAACAGAATAATTTCCCGATACATCCCCTGCTGGTTCAAAGCGAGTAAAGATATTCCAAATAAAATCATGGTCTGATTTGCAGGTATCTTTAGCATCATCAACTAAAAATACAAATAAAAATTTTTGAATCGCTTCTTCTTTTAATAAATCCTCGAGCGCTTTATCTTTTGCTTTATACTTAGGACCTGATACAACTAACGCACCGGGACAAAACACAGTTGGCGAATGAAACTTTTTATTTTTCAATTTACCATTAAATGAGGGGCTAAGATCATTTTGCTTCTCTCCGATTCCTAACAGAATCAATTTGCTTCCCGAATTTACTTTTGGTCCGGTATAATCGAGAGTATCCTGTGAGATGTTTGAAAAGATATGAACATCTGTTTGTAGATTGATACGCTCTAAAATAGTAATAAATGTTTTCTTGAAATCCTTTAGATTTATAATCTCGTTTGTAACGAGTAGGCACTTAGATAAAGAAAGATGTCCTTCTCCTAAAATGCGAAGGGCTGCGGTAAATGCTTCTTTGTGATAACGCTCCTTTACGACAGTAGCGGCTAACGCGTGCACTCCAGACTCCTCATACGCCCAAACAGAAATTGCTTTAGGCATAACGAGTGGAAACATAGGAGAAAGTAAATCCTGTAAAAACTCTGCGATGAAATGATCTTCCTGTGGAGGTCTACCAACTACCGTTGCAGGCCAGATAGCATCTTTACGATGATGAATTCCATGAACTTTCATAATGGGATAATCATGCTGTAGCGCATAATAGCCGTAATGGTCTCCGAAAGGTCCTTCCGGGTGTCTTACTTTAGGAGGAATTTCTCCGATGAGTAAAAAGTCAGAATCGGATACTATCGGTAAGCTGCTAAATTTTTTATTGCGGGTAATTTTTAATCTTTCACCAAGAAGTAAAGAAGCAATGATTAGCTCACTCAATTCTTCTGGCATAGGAGCAACGGCGGCTAACGTCATAGCAGGAGGTCCGCCTACATAGATATGACAGGGAAGACTCATATTCTTTTCTTCTGCTTCGAAATGATGAAATCCTCCTCCACGATGAATTTGAATATGCATACCAGTTGTATCACGATCATGAAATTGAATTCGATACATTCCAAGATTTCCTTTTCCATTAACGGGACTTTCTGTATACACAAGCGGCAAAGTAATAAAACGCCCCGCATCCATAGGCCAGGACTTTAGTGCGGGTAATTGCATTATATCCACAGGAGTAATCGATGAATCTAAAACTCGAGGAGAGCTTTCTTTTTTTAATCCAACTTTCAGTGCTTCAAAAGCAAGATGCCTTGCTTCCCAAATTTTTTTAGGAGTTGGTGGCATTATATTTTGTGCGGTATGCGCAATCTTACGAATCAAATCAACAGGACGCGAACCAAAGGCAATATGAATTCTTCGCGCTGAGCCATACAGATTAGTAGCCACAGGAAACTTAGAGCCCTTTACATTTGTAAATAAAAGTGCAGGTCCGCGTCTTGCGACTACTCGCCGTTGTATCTCTGCAATTTCTAAATTCGGATCAACCAAATCTTCAATCACTAAAAGTTCTTTTT
>Ga0209174_10001251_pt1 | contig 18207 bp, 12 predicted proteins | sample JI91814BDNA_FD_187505 | JGI IMG/M metagenome (GOLD analysis project Ga0209174, IMG submission 187505) | Wastewater effluent complex algal communities from Wisconsin, to seasonally profile nutrient transformation and Carbon sequestration -... | ecosystem: Engineered > WWTP > Effluent > Algae...
TCCGCTGCGCGGGGCACTTCAGCGGCCAGCAGGTTCCGCCACCGCCTGAAGCTCGATACGCTGAGGCCCTCATGGGCGCAAAACGCCTCGACCTCCAGGCCACTGGCGGCAAAGCGCGCCAACACCTCACGCCATGCCTCGCGGCTACGCCGCTGCCACTTGTTGTTGCTTGCCGTCGCTCTGGTCACTTCGCGTTCCTCCTGATTGAACAGGGGGAGGATTGTTCCGCGTGAGCATCGCGGGGAGAAGAACGCCGCTCAGTGAGCGGTTACCCGTTGTGGACAGCCTGAGGAGGGTTTTCTCATTCAATTTCGTGGGAGCAGTCACATGAAAATATTCGTAGCGCTGGCGGTGCTGGCAACGTCGGTGTCACCCGCATTCGGAGCGGCGGTCAAACTAAATATCATTCAAGTCTGCGACGATGCCGGGAGCAACTGCGCGCCCGTCAACCTCAACCAGACCTTCACCGACAAGATTTGGGCCCAGACCGGGACAACGTTTAATTACAGCTCAATTACCCAATTGAACAGCACCGCGTACCTGAATCCGACGCAGACCGAAGCGAACTCGCTCATTGACTCTTATTTTGGAACAGGGCGGGCCCTCTTTGCCTATGATGTCTGGTTCGTCAATTCATTCTCTGGCGTCCCCGGTTTGCGGGGGCTGGGCGCCTTGGGAGGTGATGGAGTTGTCATCTCGAGCTCTTCTGCGGCAGTCGATACGCTGGCTCATGAACTGGGTCACAACTTTGGTCAAGACCACACGGCAGCGTCAGTGCTCGACGCCAGCCGATACCTGATGGCCAGTGGGTCAATTCGCAGCATACCAACTGGCACAGGCGACGTCGCTCCGGATGGACTCCAACTCGACCGACTCAATGCAATTGTCCCAGAGGTGACGGTCGACATGATTGGCGCCACGCCATTCGAAAGCAGCGACTTTTTCGACGTCAAGTATTTGTCAGGTGCTGCGACGGATTTGGGCCTGAGTTCATTGACAATTAACCTCGCTCCGGCAAATGCGTTCTTTGACATTACCAACGCCGACCCCGGCAGGTCTGGCTCCCCATTTGCGTACGGTCGGCTCAGCGGCGTGACCGCACGAGACATTGCAATATCAGGTCTTACGGATGGCAGTTCACTGCTGAGGATGGACTTTGCGACTGACTCATTTACTGCAGGCGATGCCCTATCCTTTGGACTAGACATGGACTTATTCAGTAACATTGACGGGTTCGGCGCCACTGCTGATGAGCTGCGTGCGTCTGAAGTCACGCTAACGTTTGAAAATGGATATTCGGTTGCCGGTGATCTGTCCACGCTGATCCTGTCATCGCAATTTGATCCCAATCGCAATCTGGACATCATTACATCCCGCCGTGGCGACCCAATCGCAGCAAATGTCGTGCCTTCGCCGTCGACGACTTCACTGCTTGGACTTGGTCTTGCGATGCTCGGCGGCTTCCGATTGCTTTTCGCCCGATCAATCACATGAAAACTTCTTCATTCTTTTTGATTCTCGCAGCGGCAGCCTCCTTCGCGACCACCCCAGTGCTCGGCAAGGGGGCGGGCACGCCCGGCGCGACTGTAGACAAGAATAGTGGCGTAACCGCTGACCCTGACTGGATCCCCTGCATCCGTGATCCAAACCGGGACAAGCTGAAGCACTGTTCGGAAGAGTACAGACTTTGCAGAGAATCAGGACAGGATTCCGTTGCGTGCTTGAATGCCGAGTATTCCACTCTTACGCCCGCATCCAAACCATCAAAGGACGAATACACAGCCTGTCGCGCCGCCGGACATGACGAAGTCAGATGCGCGGAAATACTGAACGATCGCAAGGAATTAAAACGCGGGCGCGCACGCTGACTTTCCCATTTGGGCCACGTCACCCCATGAATTTCATGCGCAGTGAATCAAGCGCGCCCGCTTGAGCAGCGAGTTGCACACTTTCGCCGTCATGCCCCAGCGCGGGGTGGCGGAGCGATCATTCGCCTGGATCGAAAAGGCCGACGTCTCTGGAAAAACTGCGAGCGCAAACTCAACACCAGCTTGCAGTTCATCCATCTCGCTTTCCTCGCGCGCCCTCAGAAGATCGTGAACAGCTTCTTACACCCCCTTTGCATAGACATCAGCTGCATCAGAACCTATTTTCAATATATCGAGCGTCCAAACCAGCACACACCAGATGAAGGAGGAGACTATGAGCGGCCACGACTCAAACGTCCAATCCGAGAACTCCCCCGACACTCCGCCGCGTGACGTCAAGAATCTTGTTCTCTGCTGCGATGGAACGGGAAATGTTTGGAAGCCCGGTCCGGGAAAGACCAACGTGGTCAAGCTTTTCGAAAGCCTGGCCGGGCCCAGGGAACTCCAGCTTACGTACTACGATCCCGGCGTCGGCACGCCGGACGGCGCAATAGGCGGAGATCAAGGCGGAGGCCTGAGTCTTCTCGATATCCTGCGCCGCGTTGGCGGACTAGCCTGGGGCGACGGAGTCTGGGCCAATGTTGCCGAAGCCTACGAATTCCTCATCAGGTATTACAGCGCCGGGGACCGGATATTCCTCTTCGGTTTTTCCAGGGGCGCCTTCACCGCCAGGGCGGTGTCCGGACTGATCCACATGTTTGGAGTGCTCCGGCCTGGACACGAGAATCTAATCCCAACCCTGCTCCGCGTTTATCGCTCCAGAGCATCAAATTCCCGTAACACGATAGCCAAGAGCCTGAAAGATCAGTTTTCCATGCCCGACACCTGCGTTCATTTCATCGGATGTTGGGATACGGTCGAATCCGTCGGCATCTGGCAGTTTCTCGGTGCACACATCACAAGTGATGCCCATGTGAAAAGCAGCTTCCGCCACGTGCGCCACGCGATGGCTCTCGACGAATTGCGCTGGCCCTTCAAGCCGCGCGCCTACCTGCCCAGAGCAAACGGACTAAGCAACGGAACCAGCTACAAACAGGTCTGGTTTCGGGGTGCCCATTCGGATATCGGAGGCGGCTACACGGACGCCGGGCTGTCGCACATCACCCTCCACTGGATGGCCCGCGAAGCAAATGAACAGGGGCTTATGCTGGATTTCGACAAGCTTGAGAACGGCCGACAGGCTTCACCCTTTGCTCTTCTCCACGATGCGATCGCGGAAATGCCTACGTGGATCGTTGCCGGCGCATTCAAACGGGAGCTGCCCCAGGATCTGACCCTCCACGAATCGGTACGCCGGCGGGCAGAATACGACCCCTTCCGGGGCTTTCCCCAAAACGCGGGCCAGCCAGACGCCACAACCCGAAAATGCATCACGCTCCCAGACGGAAGCATCTCTCCTCGGCCTGTTCCCGCAGAACCTGAGGCAACAGTGCTTTTGCCCAGACGTCAGCCAGTCGCGCGGTGGGTATGGCCTTTGCTCGCCTTAGCCTGGATCGTTACGGCCGTGCTTTTCAGCAGCGCCAGCAATGACAGCAGTCGTCTGGCCTTCGACCTCCAGCTTGGCCTCGACAGGCAGTCGTGGTTCGAACTGGGCAAAGCTCTTGCAAATTTCGAAGGCTCAACGCGGGGCAAGATTTCCGAACTCATGCGCAGGGATACAGGACTCATCGTCGCCTATTCCGTTGCTCTGACCCTATCCTCCGTCCTGCTACTGCGTTTTGCCTGTCACCGCAACTACACGGGAGTTTGGCTGGGTCGGACAAGCTGCATTGCAGGTTTCTCACTCACCTTGGCCGATCTGACCGAAAACTGGCTCACGCTGCAGGCCCTCGAAGCCTATCGCACACAAGCCTGCACTTGGAACTGGATTCCCTGCACGGTCAGCGAACCCTTCCTCTCCCTGACGGTTTCCTTGGCCTCGGGGATCAAATTTATCGCTTTAGCAGTCGTGCTCCTCACGAGCCTTTGCTATCTCGCCATAGGCATCAGACAACGACTGCAACGCTTAACAAGCCCCTTCAATTAACTGCCCAGGAAATCATCGGCATCGCCGCCCGCGTCCATCCAAAGAGAAAGCCGGCGCAAGCCCGTAGCTGCCTGTACAGGCGGTGCTTTCTCATGCCCAATCCGGGCTCAAACTTCAATTCGAAACGATTTCGTGGCGCTATGCGAACAGGCTTCCGGGTACAAAAGCTGCGGCCACGGATTCAGGCTGATCTGCACAAAAGTTGTTTTAGACTAAACAAAAAATGCATTCTGCATTCACTCCTGCCCCTTGCATTAAAAATGGAGATTTCTTATGGGACGTTTGTTCCAGGGGATTTCGATGGCGCTGGCCGGCGGCATAGCCCTCGACGATGCCCTGGGCGGATTTTCCGTGACGTTCGACTACCTGGGCGCAGGCACACCCGGTTCGCAGCTGTTTTCCATCGTTGATCCGAATTCGTTCGATGAGCTCGACAGTGGCGCGCGCTCCAGCGTGCCGCAGCCCGGCACTTTGCCGCTTATGCTGGCCGGTCTGGGGGCGCTGGCTTACTGGCAACGTCGCCATGGAGGTGTGCAATGAAACCGTGGATAAAAGAAACATTCCGCGTGACGGTACTGACTGCCACGCTGGCCGGTTGCGGCGGAGATCAGGGCGCGGACATGCCTGACGCCACGGTTAAAGTGCAAATGGGCGGGACCGCGCTGAAAAAGTCCGCCATGGCCGCGCACTTCGAAGTGGTCGAGCTGAGGAAGGTGGCCGAGAAGCGCATCAGCAGAACCGTCCATGAATATACGTATCGTGTATCCGTCCGCAACAATGGCGTTTCCGGCGCGGCTAATGTTCTTGCCGAATTACTGGCCGTGCCAGCCGGAACGACCATAGTCGACGGCACTGTTGCGGTTGGAAGCATCGGCATCAGTACCACCGTGACACCATCTGATGTGATCGTGCTGCGCATCGACCGTACACTGCCGTTCGATCCGTCCAACCTGTCGTGGAAGATCACGTCCACCGACGTGCAGCAACTGGCTCCCGTGAAACCAGCCGAAGTGGTGGTGCTACCTCTGGCCGACATCGGGGTGCCAGAAAATGTCGACAAAGTCACCGTGGCTGGTGCCGTCACCGACGTACTGCTCAAAGACGGCAGCTTGCGCTTCTCGACACCGGGCGATACCGGTGCACCGCAGCAGGCGGAATTCACACTGAGCGGCCCGAACGGCTCAACCGTGCTGTCACTTCCCATCGTCACAGAGCGTCCGCAGGAGCTGCTGTTGCATGTGGAGCCGCGCGACGATGGCAGCGTGCCGGAAAACCCGCCCAATCTGATGGTAGGCGGCCTGGGACCGAACAACAGCATCCTCGGCAATACGCTGACCTTCAAGCTGGAAGGCGCAGCGTCGACCGAACTCGGGGATGACAGCGACGGCCTGGCCATCGACGCCAACAATACCGCGGTCAGCTTGAAGAGCTACTGGACCTACGATCCGGCCAGCACGACGTTCACGATCTCCGGCACCAAGCTGCAGCAACTGATGGCTGCCCTACCGGCGGGTGCGCTGACGGTATCGCTGAACTTCGTGTCGAAAGACGGCGAATTCGCATCCTCCCATGAACTCATGGCGATCCACCGCGGCGCCAAGATGGCCGGCAAACTGGTAGCACCGGACGGCGTACCCATGACCACGCTGGCAGGCAAGAAAATCCTGCTGCGCGGCTATAACAATCACTTACGGCTGGTGGCGCCGGTAGACGCCAATGGCCAGTTCGCCTTTGACAACTTGATTCCGGACACATACCAGCTGACCTTGAGTGACCTGGAGAACCCGAACCTTGTATCAGCCAGCGCGATCATCCTGGCGGGCACAAGCACGGCGAACGTATCGATCACTTACACGCCCAACAAGGTCGGCGTGAAAGCCGCGGCGGCAGCTGGCCCGGCGGCCAGCTTCGTCGCCAGCACGCCATCTCCGTCAGGGTGCAAGGCACCGGCCACCACCCGCCAGGTCAAAGCACAACGGCGCCGAGGCGCCGTTTGCTTTATTGCGTTACAGCGGCCGAAGCCCGCAAAGCCTTACATGCTGCGCCGATACTGACCACCCACGTCGTACAGCGCCGTGGTGATCTGCCCCAGCGAGCAGTACTTCACCGCTTCCACCAGCACCGCAAACACGTTGCCGTTTTCGATGACGGTTTGCTGCAGCCTGGCCAGCCACTGCGGAGCCTGATCGGCGTTGCGGGTCTGGAAGTCGGAGAGGCGGGTGAGCTGACCCTGCTTTTCGTCCTCGCTGGAGCGGGCCAGTTCGATGTCCTGCTGAGCCATGCCCTTCGGGTTGAGGAAGGTATTCACGCCGATGATCGGGTAGGAGCCGTCGTGCTTCTTGTGCTCGTAGTAGAGCGACTCTTCCTGGATCTTGCCGCGCTGGAAGCCGGTTTCCATCGCGCCGAGCACGCCGCCGCGGGAGCTGATGGCTTCGAACTCCTTGAGCACCGCTTCTTCGACGAGGTCGGTGAGTTCGTCGATGATGAAGGCGCCCTGGTTGGGGTTTTCGTTGCGGGCCAGGCCCCATTCGCGGTTGATGATCAGCTGGATCGCCATGGCGCGGCGCACGGATTCCTCGGTCGGCGTGGTGATCGCTTCGTCGTAGGCGTTGGTGTGCAGCGAGTTGCAGTTATCGTAAATGGCGATCAACGCTTGCAGCGTGGTGCGGATGTCGTTGAAGTCCATTTCCTGGGCGTGCAGCGAACGGCCGGAGGTCTGGATGTGGTACTTCAGCTTCTGGCTGCGCTCGTTGGCGCCGTACTTGTCCTTCATGGCCACGGCCCAGATGCGGCGGGCGACACGGCCGATCACGGAGTATTCCGGGTCCATGCCGTTGCTGAAGAAGAAGGACAGGTTGGGCGCGAAATCATCAATGTGCATGCCGCGGGCCAGGTAGCTTTCCACGTAGGTGAAACCGTTGGACAGCGTAAAGGCGAGCTGGCTGATCGGGTTGGCGCCAGCTTCGGCGATGTGGTAGCCCGAGATCGACACCGAGTAGAAGTTCTGCACCTGGTTGTGCACAAAGAACTCCTGGATGTCGCCCATCATCTTGAGGGCGAATTCGGTGCTGAAGATGCAGGTGTTCTGGCCCTGGTCTTCCTTGAGGATATCGGCCTGCACCGTGCCACGCACGTTGGCGAGCACCCAAGCGCGAATCTTCTGGACTTCGTCATCGGTGGCCTCGCGGCCGTTCTGAACCTTGAACTTGGCGAGCTGCTGCTCGAGCGCGGTGTTGAAGAACATCGCCAGGATGATCGGCGCCGGGCCGTTGATGGTCATCGACACGGAGGTGGTCGGGTTGACCAGCTCGAAGCCGTCGTAGAGCACCTTCATGTCATCGAGGGTGGCGATGGACACGCCGGAGTTGCCGATCTTGCCGTAGATGTCCGGACGCGGATCGGGGTCGCAGCCGTAGAGCGTGACCGAGTCGAAGGCCGTGGAGAGGCGGTGCGCGGGCATGCCTTCCGAAACCTTCTTGAAGCGGCGATTGGTGCGGAAGGCATCGCCTTCGCCGGCGAACATCCGGGTGGGGTCTTCACCTTCGCGCTTGAAGGCGAACACGCCGGCGGTGTAGGGGAAGGAGCCGGGGACGTTTTCCTTCATCAGGAAGCGCAGGGTTTCGCCGTCGTCCTCGAAGCGCGGCAGGGCCACCTTGCGGATCTTGCTGCCCGAGAGCGATTCGGAGGTGAGGACGGTGCGGATTTCCTTGTCGCGGATCTTCACGACGTATTCATCGGCCGCGTAGAGCTCGACGGTCTTCGGCCACATGTCGAGCAGCTTCCTGGAAGAGCCGGTCAGTTCGCCGTCCTTCCATTCGATCAGCTCGTCAAAGGAGCCGGCGTCTTTCTTGCAGCCTTCAAACAGCCCCTTGGAAATGCGCAGGGCCTGGCGTTCGCGGGCCACGCGGGCCTGAACGGCAGTGTGCTTGTGGTAGCCGCGCACCGCGTCGGCGATTTCGGCAAGGTAGCGGACGCGTTCGGCGGGCACGATGGCACGGCCGCGGCTCGAAGCCTTGACGCCCACGATAGGCAGCCTGGCCTTGGCGAGCTTGAGGCCCTTGGCGACCAGCGCCGGGGCGAGGGCCTGGAACAGCGCGGTCACGCCGTCGTCGTTGAAGCGGGCGGCCATGGTGCCGAACACCGGCATTTCGTCGGTGTTGGTATTGAACAGCTCGCGGTTGCGCTGGTATTGCTTGCGCACATCGCGCAGCGCGTCTTCGGCGCCCTTGCGGTCGAACTTGTTGATCGCCACGAAATCGGCGAAATCGAGCATGTCGATCTTCTCGAGCTGGCTGGCGGCGCCGAACTCGGGGGTCATCACGTAAAGCGAGACATCGACGAAGGGCACGATGGCGGCGTCACCCTGGCCGATGCCGGAGGTCTCGACGATCACCATGTCGAAACCGGCCAGGCGGGTGGCGGCGATGACTTCGGGCAGCGCCACGGAGACTTCCTTGCCGGTGTCGCGGGTGGCCAGCGAGCGCATGAAGATGTTCGGGTGCTCGATGGCATTCATGCGGATTCGGTCGCCCAGCAGCGCGCCGCCGGTGCGTTTGCGCGACGGGTCGATGGAGATGATCGCCAGCTTGACCTTGTCTTCCTGGTCGAGGCGGAAGCGCCGCACCAGTTCGTCGGTGAGGCTGGACTTGCCTGCGCCGCCGGTACCGGTGATGCCGAGGGCCGGCACCTTGAGGCTCTTGGCGGCTTCGATCAGCGCGGCCTTGACTTCGTCGCCATAGACACCGTTTTCAAGGCCGGTGATGACGCGGGCCAGCGCACGGCGGTCGCCCGATTTGAGCGCGGCGATGATGGTGTCGGCGCCCTTGGGCACGGCACCGGAAAGATCCTGGTCGCAACGCTCGACGAGGTCGTTGATCATGCCCTGCAGGCCCAGCACCGCGCCGTCTTCGGGCGAATAGATGCGGGTGACGCCGTATTCCTGGAGTTCCTTGATCTCGGCCGGCACGATCACGCCGCCGCCGCCGCCGAAGACCTTGATGTTCTCGCCGCCGTTTTCGCGCAGCAGGTCGATCATGTATTTGAAGAACTCTACGTGACCGCCCTGGTAGGACGTGATCGCAATGCCCTGCACGTCTTCCTGCAGCGCGGCATTGACGATCTCGCCTACCGAACGGTTGTGCCCGAGGTGGATCACCTCGGAGCCGGTGGATTGAAGAATCCGCCGCATGATGTTGATCGACGCATCGTGGCCATCGAAAAGCGCCGCAGCAGTAACGAAACGCACCTTGTTCTTGGGCTTGTAAGCGACGAGTTTCTTGGCAACGCTCAGGTCGGTCATGGTTGTCTCCCCCACATCATGTTTATCGGTCCGCACATATTAGGAGCCTGCTCACGCCTTTGCCATTGCCGTTTGCGACGGGATTCGTGCAAAATCCGCCAAGCTGCATTTACTCCCTTCAGCACGGCTAACCGGAACGGAGAATGTCCCTTGCCCGCCAGCCACAACCGCAAACTTACAAGCGTTTCAATGGGTTTCGTCAGCGGCATGCTGTCGGGCATGCTGCATCGCAACAAAAATCCTGTCCACCTGCTTGCCGGCCTCGACATCAATCTTGCAGACACGGCCAGCCGGGTTCCGGTGAATCGTTACGCCACGCTCTACAACCGCATCATCGCCGATCTGGACGACGAAGCTTTCGGGCTGTTCGACACCCGGATGCGGCCGGGGAGCTTCGAATTCCTGTGCCGCGGCATGCTCGGCGCCCCCAGCCTGGCCGACGGCCTCGACCGGGCGCGACGCTTCCTGTCGATCGTGCTGCCCGACCTCGCAGTCAGCATCGAGCGCAGCGTCGACCGGGCCGAGCTGCGGATCACCGAGGCCGCGCCGCTCATGGCCGGCCCCGACGACCCGGCCCGCGTGTTCGCCTTCGAATGGCTGCTGCGCCTCATCCACAGCCTGTCATGCTGGCTGGTCGGGCGCGGGCTGGCGCTGGATTCAGTGGATTTTCCGTTCAGCCGCCCGGCCCATGCCGATGACTACACGCTGGTGTACACCGAGCGATCCAGCTTCGTCGGCGGCAGCCGGCTCACCGCCCGTTTCAACGCCACCCTGCTCGACCTGCCGATCCGCCGCGATGAAGCGGCGCTGGCGAGCTTTCTCGAGGGCGCGCCGGGGCGCATCAGCATGCTTTACCGGCGCGACCGCGCCACCGTGCTGCGCGTGCGCGACCTGATCCGCGACGCCCTGCCGGCCAGCCTGTCGCAGGACGAAGTGGCCAAGCGCCTGCACATGTCGCCACGCACCCTGCACCGCCGGCTCGACGAGGAAGGCGCCAGCTTTCGCAGCATCAAGGAAGCCCTGCGCCGCGACATCGCGCTGGCCCGCCTCACCAAAACCCGCCAGCCCATCGCCCGCGTGGCCGCCGACCTGGGCTATGCCGACACCTCGGCCTTCTACCGCGCCTTCACCAGCTGGACCGGCCTGTCGCCGGAGCGCTATCGCAAGCAACTCGCGAACAGTGCCCCGCTCACCGCCGGCGACGACACCTAAAATACCCAGCCAGACTTCCGAACCCCGCCCATGCCGCTCACGCACGTACCCCTGACCGAAGACCTCATCCGCGAGGCGGACGGGCTATTCCTTGGCCTTTTGCGCAACGCGCTGATCGGCGTCTACATCATCCAGAACGGGCTCTTCCGTTACGTGAACCCGCGTTTTGCCGAAATGTTCGGCTACGCCCAGAAAGACATCTGCGGCCGCTTCGGCCCCGCCGATCTGATCGAGCCCCAGGATCTGGACAAGGTGCAGGAAGCCATCGACAAGCGCATCGACGGAAGCGCCGAAACGGCGCACTACACCTTCCACGGCTCCCATCGCGAGGGGCGGGCGCTGGAGCTGGAAGTCTTCGGAACCCGCACCGAGTTTGCCGGCAAGCCGGCCATCATCGGCATGCTGATCGACATCACCGCCCGGCGTGCCGCCGAACGCACCGCCACCGAGCAGCTCAACTTCACCGCCCAGCTCATCGAGGCCATCCCCAGCCCGCTGTTCTTCAAGGACGAACAGGGCCGCTACGTCGGCTGCAACAAGGCCTTCGAAGCCTTCCTCGGAAGCCCCCGCGACGCGATCATCGGGCGCACGGTATTCGAGCTGTCGCCACCCGACCTGGCCCAGCGCTACCACGCCGCCGACCAGGCCCTGCTCGACAACCCGGGCGTGCAAACCTACGAAGCCTCGGTCGAGTTGGCCGATGGCCAGCGCCGCGACGTGATCTTCAGCAAGGCCACGTATCTCAAAGCCGACGGCCAACTCGGCGGACTGGTCGGCGTGATCACCGACATCACCCAGCGGAAACAGACCGAAGCCCTGATCTGGATGCAGGCCAACTACGACGCGCTCACCGGCCTGCCCAACCGCCGCCTACTCAACGACAGGCTGGCCGAACTCGTCAAGCGCACCCACCGCTCCCACGACTGCGTCGCGGTGATGTTCATCGACCTGGACCGTTTCAAGGAAGTGAACGACACCCTCGGCCACGAAGCCGGCGACCGCCTGCTGGTCGAAGCCGCCCGGCGCATCGTTGCCTGCCTGCGCGAATCGGACACCGTGGCCCGCCAGGGCGGCGACGAATTCACCGTGCTGCTGCCCGGCATGGCCGAGCGGGCGCCCATTGAGCGGATTGCCGAAGACATCATCCAGTCCCTCTGCCAGCCCTTCCAGCTCGGCAACGACGTGGCCTATGTCTCGGCCAGCATCGGCATCACCCTGTGCCCGGCCGACGCGACAACCCCCGCCGACATCCTGAAAAACGCCGACCAGGCCATGTACCACGCCAAGGAAGCCGGCCGGAACCGCTTCAGCTATTTCTCGCCGTCCATGCAGGCCAACGCCCTGGAGCATCTCCAGCTCGGCAAGGATCTGCGCCTCGCCCTCGGCGCGGGCCAGCTCTCGCTGCACTACCAGCCCATCGTCAACCTCGCCAGCGGCCGCCCCGACAAGGCCGAAGCCCTGCTGCGCTGGACGCACCCGGAGCGCGGCCCGATCCCGCCCGAGGTCTTCATCCCGGTGGCCGAGGAGCTCGGCCTCATCGACACCATCGGCAGCTGGGTTTTCCAGCACGCGGCCGCGACCGCCCGGCGCTGGCAGCAAAGCCTGCCGCCCGAGCTCCGGGAAACCCACCCGATCCAGATCACCATCAACACCTCGCCCCGGCAATTCGCCAAGGGCAAGTCCCTCGAAGTCCTTCTCGAGAGCCTCGAAGCCCTTGAACTGCCGGGCCGCTGCATCGCCATCGAAATCACCGAACGCCTGCTCCTCGACGAACAGCCGGCCGTCACCGCCCAGCTGGCCCGCCTGCGCGCCGCCGGCATCCAGCTCTCCATCGACGACTTCGGCACCGGCTACTCGGCCATGGCCTACCTCACGCGCATGGACATCGACACCCTGAAGATCGACCGCTCTTTCATCCACAAGCTCGTCACCCACCCCGGCGACCTGGCCATCACCGAAGCGATCATCGTCATGGCCCACAAGCTCGGCCTGAGCGTGGTCGGCGAAGGCATCGAAACCGAAGCCCAGCGCGAGCTCCTGGCCGCCGCCGGCTGCAACTACGGCCAGGGCTTCCTATTTTCCAGGCCGATCCCCGAAGACGATTTCTTCGACTTTCTCTCCAGCCAGGGCGCCCACGCAAGCCCATGACGCCCCGCATCGCCCCGCGTCCCTCTGCCGGCAAACCCGGCTCGCCCGAAGAGCTGCGCCGCTACGACCTGCTGCTGGCCGGCTTCGACCTCCTCGACCAGGCCATTGCGGTGTTCGACGCCGCGCCCAAGCTCGTCGCCTGGAACACCACCCTGCTGCGCCTGCTCGACTTTCCCGAATCCATGGTGCGGGTCGGCACCCCCTTCGAGGAGTTCGTGCGCTTCAACGTGCGGCGCGGCGAATACGGCGCCGCCGGCCTCAGCGACGCCGAAGTCGAGCGCCGGGTCGCCGAGCGCATGGCCGCAGTCCGCGCCTTCCTGCCCCACCAAGCCGAACGCACCCGCCCCAACGGCCAGGTGCTGTCCATCCGCGGCGTACCGATTCCCAACCTGGGCTTCGTCACGCTATGGACCGACATCACCGAGCAGCGCCGTTACGAGCATCTCATCGAAAGCCAGAACGCCGAACTCGAAACCCGCGTGCGCGCCCGCACCGCGGAACTCGAAGCCGCCACCAGCCGCATCGACAAGGTGGCCGCCCAGCTCGCCCGCAGCGAAGAGCGTCTGCGCCTGATCATGGACGCCATCCCGGCCATGATTGCCTACGTCGACGCCAGCGAGCGCTACCACTTCGCCAACAAGGGCTACGCCGACTGGTTCGGCATCGACAAGAACACCATCGCCGGCAAGAGCATCACCGAAGTGTTCGGCATCGACGCCTACACCCAGATCCGGCCCTACCTCGACCAGGCTTACACCGGCGAGCGGGTCAGTTACGAATACAGCCGCATCAATGCCGCCGGCCGCCAGGTGCACGCACGCAGCGTGGTGGTGCCAGAAGCCTCCGAAGCCGGCGGCGTGCAGGGTTTTTTCGTGCTGTCCATCGACATCACCGAACAAAAGGCCAGCCAGGCGGCGCTGATCCAGGCACAAAAGATGGAAGCCGTCGGCCAGCTCACCGGCGGCCTCGCCCATGATTTCAACAACCTGCTCACCATCATCACCGGCAACCTCGCCACGCTGAAGGGCAAGCTGCCCGCCCACCCGGACTTCGAGAATCACCTCGAACCGGCCCTCGCCGCCGCCCGCCGGGGCGCCGAACTGATCCGCCGCCTGCTCACTTTTTCCCGCCAGCAATCCCTCGACGCCTGTCCGGTCGAAGTCGGCGCCCTCGTGCGCGGCATGAACCAGCTCCTGTCCCGCTCGCTCACCGAACGCATCGCCATCCGTCTCGCACTGCCCGCCGACAAGCTTTACGCCCTCGTCGACCCCCACCAGCTCGAAAGCGCCCTGCTCAACCTCGCCATCAACGCCCGCGACGCCATGCCCGAAGGCGGCAAGCTGACCATCTCCGTGGCCCACCGCCCCGTTTCCAGAAGCCTCGCGCTGCTGGTCGAAGTGCCAGCCGGCGACTACGTGCAGTTCGACGTCACCGACAACGGCGCCGGCATCGCGCCGGAGGTCCTGCCGCGCGTGTTCGAACCCTTCTTCACCACCAAGGCCTTCGGTGCCGGCAGTGGCCTCGGGCTGGCCATGGTGTACGGCTTCATCCGCCAGTCCGGCGGCAACATCCGCATCCTCAGCACCCCCGGCACGGGCACCAGCGTGCGCTTCATCGTGCCCATGACGGCCCCGCCCGCGCCCGCCGCAAGCCCGACCCGCCAGCACACCACCGCCACGGCCGACACGAACCGGCTGGTGCTGCTGGTCGAGGACGAACCCGAAGTGCGCAAGGTCATCCGCCAGCAACTCACCGAACTCGGCTATCCGGTGCTCGAAGCCGCCAACGGCCTCGAAGCCGCCGTCATGCTCGAAGCGGTCGAGGACATCGCGCTGCTCGTCTCCGACACGGTGATGCCGGGCATGGGCGGACGCGAACTGGCCACCCTGGCGCGCCGGCTGCACCCTCAACTGCCCATCCTGCTCATCACCGGCTACGCCACCGCCGATGCACCCGCCGCGGCACCGGACATCCCGACCCTGCGCAAGCCCTTCGAGCGCGCGGCCCTGGCCAGTGCCATCGCCACCCTCGACCACCCGGAGTCCCCCGCACCATGACCTCCGCCGACAAGGACAGCCCCCTCATCTTCGTCGTCGAAGACGAAGCCGACATCGCCCGCCTGATCGTCGGCACCCTCGCCGAATACGGCTTTCGCTGCGAAACCTTCGGCACCGGCCGGGCGCTGCTGGCCCGCGCCAAGCGGATGCAACCCGAACTGGCCATCCTCGACCTCGGCCTGCCCGACATGGACGGCCTGCAGGTGCTGCGCGAACTCCAGGAACAACACCCCTGCGCCGCGCTGATCCTCACCGGCCGCGACGGCCTCACCGACCGCGTGCTGGGCCTCGAACTGGGCGCCGACGACTACCTCGTCAAACCCTTCGAACCCCGCGAACTCGTCGCCCGCGTGCGCTCCATCCTGCGCCGCTACCAGAAGGCCGCCACCCCCGAGCCCGGCGGCCACAGCGCGGTGCGCTTCGCCGGCTGGCACTTCGACATCGGCCGCCTCAACCTTGTCGCCGACGACGGCCGCGAAGTCTCCCTCTCCGCCGCCGAAGCCGCCCTGCTGCAAACCCTGCTCAAGCGCCCCAACAAGATCCTGACCCGCGAACAGCTCATCGGCGAACGCGAACTCGACCCCTTCGACCGCAGCATCGACGTGCGCATCTCGCGCCTGCGCCGCAAGCTCGAAGACGACCCGCAGGATCCAAAAATCATCAAGACCGTTTATGGCGCCGGCTACCTGCTGTGCGCGGCAGTGGTGTGGGAATGACACCCACGTGCAGAGGGGCCAGGAGCGCCGACAAGCCTCGCCGCTTCCCGTAAAATCCCGGCTTCTTACTAGGGAGAAAAAATCATGACCAGACCATTCAAAGTCCTCGGCGTCCAGCAGATCGCCATCGGCGGCCCGTCCAAGGATCGCCTGCGCACCCTGTGGGTCGACATGTTCGGCCTCGAAGTCACCGGCAACTTCAAGTCCGAGCGCGAAAACGTGGACGAGGACATCACCGCCATGGGCAAGGGCCCGTTCAAGGTCGAAGTGGACCTGATGCAGCCCCTCGACCCCGAAAAGAAGCCGGCCGTGCACACCACCCCGCTCAACCACGTCGGCCTGTGGATCGACGATCTGCCGAAAGCCGTCGAATGGCTCGGCGCCAACGGCGTGCGCTTTGCGCCGGGCGGCATCCGCAAGGGCGCAGCCGGCTTCGACATCACCTTCCTCCACCCCAAGGGCAACGAAGAGTTCCCCATCGGCGGTGAAGGCGTGCTGATCGAGCTGGTCCAGGCCCCGCCCGAAGTCATCGACGCGTTCGCCAGGCTGGCCGGCTAAAACCGCGCTCCAAAAACCGGGGCGCACACACAGGGCCAGACACCTTTCCCGGCCCCGCCCCGGCGCAGAAAAACGAATACCATCCAGGCAATGCCGTTTTTCTGCACACCATGAACATCCCGGGCCACCCCACGGCGCAGCACACCCTCCGGCTCCTGCTGCTTTGCCTCGGCATGCTGCTCAGCGTGGCCAGCGGCGGCGCCCTCGCTGCCCCCAAACCGCCCAACGCGCTCGACGACCCGGTCAGTCGCTTTCGCGACAGCCTCGACCGCGACGAAATCGCCTGGCTGGCCGCACACCCTGAAATCCGTGTCGGCAACGGCCCCGACTTCCAACCCTTCTACGCCTGGAAAGGCACCCAGTACACCGGCCCCAGCGCCGACTACCTCGATCTCATCAGCCGGCGCACCGGCCTGCGCTTCCGGCTCCAGCGCTTCGCGGACTTTCCGGCCGTCCTGGACGCACTCCACCGGGGCGAGATCGACCTCATCCCGACCCTCACTCCCACCGAGGCGCGACGCAAGAAATTTTTGTTCACCGGCGGCTACCTGCACTCACCGGCCGTCGTCGTCACCCGCAGCGACGCCAGCGTCCTCGCCCTCCCGGCCAGTTTTGAAGGCGTAAGGGTGGCCATCGAGAAAGGCCACGCCTCGCGCGACGTGCTCCAGCGCAGCAAGCCGACGGCGATTTTCGTAGAATTTGCCGACACCGCGGCCGCCCTGCGCGCCGTCTCCACCGGCGAGACCGACGCCTACGTCGGCATGCTCGCCGTAGCCCACTACTACATCGAACAGCTCGCGCTGGCCAACCTGCAGGTACGCCGCCGCTTCCACGCCGACCTCTCGGCCATGGCGCTCGCCGTCAGCCAGACCCAGCCGCAACTCCACAGCATCCTGCGCAAGGCCATGCAGTTCGTCAGCGACGACGAGGGCAACGCCCTGATGCGCCGCTACCGACCCACCACCACCGGCATCCCCGGCGAAGCCTTCAGCCTGACCCGCGCCGAGCAAGCCTGGCTGCGCAGCCACGGCCCGGTGCGCATGGGCTACGACCAGGCCTTCTACCCGCTCAGCTACACCAACCCCAAGCACCAGGCCGAAGGCTATTCGATCGAACTGTTCCGCCTCCTGCGCGACAAGGCCGGACTGACCGTGGACGAAACCGCCGGCCCCTGGTCGACGGTCCTGACCAAGGCCATCAGCAACGATCTCGACGTGCTGGTGGCAACCGCCAGCACCGCCCAACGCCGTGAGCAGCTGCTCTTCGTCGGCCCCTACCTATCCACCCCCACCGTCATCGTCACCCGCAGCAACTTCCAGCAGGTGTGGGATCTGAGCGGCTTCGCGGAGCGCAAGCTGGCCCTCCTCAAAGGCCATTTCCTGATCAACCGCATCCGCAGCACCTACCCGAACATCCAGCTCATCGAGGTGCCCGCCCAGGAAGACGCCCTCAGCCTGGTCGCCGCGGGCTCGGCCGACGTGGCGATCGGCAACCTGCACGCCGTCAATCGCCTGATCCAGTCGCGCTTTCTCGGTGCGCTCTACATTGCCGGCCATGTGCCCGACGGCGACAGCGAACTCTACCTGGGGGTCAGCAACAAGGCGCCGGAGCTGGCCGCCATCCTTCACCGGGCACTCGACTCGCTGACCCCGGAAGAAATCAACGCCGCCAAGAACCGCTGGCTGGACACCGTCTACACCCCCGCCCAGCCGCGCAGCAGCCTCCTCACGCAGGCCGGCCCGCCCCTGGCCTCCGCGCTGCTGGTCATGCTGGCCGGCGGCGCCTATGGATTCATCCGCCTGCGCCGGGAACGCCGTGCCCGCCAGACCGCCGAAACCAGGCTCGCGGCCTGGCGCCAGGCCCTCCTCGATTCGGCACATCAGCTCAAACCCGTCCTGCAGCGCCTGGACGAAAACGCCAGCCGTTTGCAGCACAGCCTTGCCGCCGACGACCCGAGCACCGCCACCGAAACCCTCGAACACATCCGGCAAGACCGGCGCGACATCGAAACCCTCGTTGACGCGCTCCTGGCCCCGGAGCACACGACGGGCTGACGCCCGCCGCCCTGGTAGCCTACAAGCCCTTCGCCTGGAAGGTGTTGCACGCCGCCAACTGGCCGGATTCCATGCCGCGCCGGAACCAGCGCGTGCGCTGGTCGGCCGATCCGTGGGTAAAGCTGTCCGGCACCGCATAACCCTGGGCCTGCTTCTGCAGCGTGTCGTCGCCAATGGCGGTGGCTGCGCGGAGCGCCTCCTCCACGTCA
>Ga0209174_10001255_pt1 | contig 18162 bp, 19 predicted proteins | sample JI91814BDNA_FD_187505 | JGI IMG/M metagenome (GOLD analysis project Ga0209174, IMG submission 187505) | Wastewater effluent complex algal communities from Wisconsin, to seasonally profile nutrient transformation and Carbon sequestration -... | ecosystem: Engineered > WWTP > Effluent > Algae...
AAGTCTGATAAAACAAGTTTGTCAGCTGGGTACTCTTCAGTCTTGGGCTTTAACTTGAGACAGATTATTCGTTATCAGGCTGGGAAAGCGGTGAAAGTCGCATGATTCAATTTCGCGCCAGCGACTAAATAATATTTACGTAAAATTTACATTTTTTTGCATCAGCGCCTTGCAACTTACCGTCTTTGATATATGAATCTAATTTAGATTTAATCACATCAATATCAGGTTTTATCTTATTATCAACCTTTAATCCTTGTGCTAATAGTTTTTTACATTCTAAAGCCATAGCACGCAATGAACGCTGAAATTCTTCATCTGATACTTTCGAGTTTTTTGATTTGTTAGAAGCATTGGAAATTTTAGATGTTGGCTGTTGCTTGTCGCCTATGTTCATATGGGTCATTGGTTTGGAGTTAATTTGTTGCTCTAAATTGATCGCAAAAGTGATCATTTTATCAAAAAATCTTGCCATTGTGATACTTACTAGTGGAGTTTGCAAACCTGTAACAGTAGTATGATCATGTACTTTTTTTAGGTTGGTCTTTATATTTTGTAACAATTTCCGCGCACTATTTAAATCATCACTCAATAATAATTTTTCAATAGCCACGACATCATTCGCGACTGTTAAAATTATGCGCTCCTTCATAAACATTGCATTATTGGATATATACCAAGGACAATGATCATTTAAATTATTTATCTCTTCCTTCAAAGAGCTAAAGTTAGTGCTATTAGCTGCTAATTTTTCACATGTTATGAAGAACGGTTCCGTTTGGTCAGGTAGATGTGTTCTCATATCTTTTCCCACCAAGACACTCTGCATCTCGACAAATTTATCAAGAATTTTTTTTGTTGAGTCATTTAGTGGTTTTAGTGTTACTGTGTTCATGTCATACTTCGCATCTCTCAACCAAGTACTAGCCTTTTTTAAGTAAAGGTTCGCCAAATCAAATTGTCCAACACTTGATAATGAATTAGCTTCGAGTATATTATCAAATGCTATCCTAAGAGAAAGTACAACACTTATATTTTGATCTTCTTGTTCTATCCATTTACTAATCAGTTTTTCTAATTCATCTTTCTGTTTCTTAAAACTGCCACCTTTATCGCCCATAATAGTTACCAATTGTGTGGCTTTATCTAGGATATTCTTTCGTAAAATCTCCAAGCTTAACTCTTTTGCGTCAACAGCTTTAGTATGCTGCACAACACCAGTGATTGATTTTTGTAATTCATCCGCTAGTGGTTTCACAGATGTACCGTCGTGCCGCTGTTGTTTTTGCTTTTGTGCAAGGTAGGTATTAAGCTCTATTTTTTGTGATGTCACTATTTTTTCTATGGCATTAATCTTGTTCGACATGTTGTCTATAAACTCTTTTTTTATCGATAGAAGATCTTCATCCGATAATGGGTCTAACTTTATTTTTAGCATGCTTAGTTCATTCTCTTGCATTGCCCTAAGCACTTCGATATTCATTACTGATTGCATTGTTTTCAATTCATTTTTATAATACACTATATTTTCGTTCACATTAAACATGCTATAGTCAAGTTTATTTTTAGCATACTTTAAATAAAATCCTGATTGCAGCCGTTGCAATATTCGATCCATTTTTTTTATAAATTCAGTTTGCCAAAGAGATCCAGACAATATTTCTTTTTTTGCTGCATCAAATAATTCTTTTCCGTCCTTTATATCCGCAGCCAAGCTTGACTTAATTAAACCAGTTGATTTGTCAATACGGTTTATTATTTGTATATTATCGACAGCTGCAGTAATATTTTCTTTGGCACCTGGAAAATCTTTAAGAATATTTATCGACTCTGTTAAATACTCTATCATATCCGATACACCCTGACCACGGTATTTTGTTTGATTTGCTATTAATTTTACCGATAAAGAGATCAACCTATCATTAAAATCTTTAGAATTGAAAAAGTTTTTTGCTCTATCATTTTCCTGCAACTTATTGAATAATTCGTTTATTATACGTGAGCATCCTTTTTTATATTCTTCATATCGCTTCTGCTGCAAGAAATACCCATTTAAAACGCATTCTCTCGTGATGTAGTCATAAAATTTGTTATCAATCAATCCCTGCTTTAATAACGATCCTAATAAATAATTGGATGGATGTTTTAAGATTTGCCTGTTTTTATTCCCTTCTGTTCCATAAGAAAACGCCAAGTCATCATATCTATAAGAAAACTCCAAGTCATCATACGAATTAAATCCTGACATATTCCATCCCCACTATAAAATTCGCCATAAAGCATGCGTAACTTTGACTAAAATTACTAAGGCTACCTACCGACAAAACATATGCTAAAGATAGCTCTAGTTGGTGAGACAACATATATATAAATTTGTTCTATTATGTAAGTAAGGTGTATATACTAAAGGATAATAATGATTAGCACTTATAGAAAAATAATACTCACACTGTTTATATTTATAGCATGCTTTGGTGATTGGTCGGCACATGCAGCTGAATTAAGCGCTGATCAAGCCTTTATGCTCCAAGTAGACTTTAATAATCGCCAAGAACTACAATTTACCTGGCAAATAGCGCCAAAACACTATTTATACAAAAACCAAATTAATTTAATTAACGCCAATAATGCCCCTTTGCTAGATAAAATCACTTTACCTAGCGGCAAAGAAATCCACGACCCAGTAATTGGGGCTTATATTGTGTATGGCAATAAGCTGCATTTTTCACTACCATGGACAGATACCGATGCTAATCGCCAGATGATTTTAACCTATCAAGGCTGCAGTCAGGATAGCTTTTGCTACCTGCCCGTACACAAACTAATTACCATAGATAAAGACCGCTCTGTAAAAGTGACAGATACTAAAAATATTAGTTTCCCAGACACAAAAGTGGAAAAATTAGTCTCCGTGATCCAAGATCGGAACCTACCAATTACCATCCTAATATTTTTCTGTTTAGGGCTCTTATTGTCTTTCACTCCTTGCGTATTACCAATGATTCCCTTAGTAGTAAATTTAATTATTGGGCAAAAAAGTATGACGCATCGTAAAGCTTTGATCTTATCCAGCAGTTATGTGCTGGGTATGGCTGGTAGTTATACTGTGGCTGGGATCATCGCCGGTTTGTTAGGTGAGAGTTTACAGGCATGGCTGCAGCAGCCAGCGATTATAATTGGTCTGAGTATATTCTTAGTAATCATGGCTTTAGCGCAATTTGATTTAATTCGGCTTAAATTACCGCATTTTAATAAACGCTTACATCAGTGGGGCCAAAAGCAAATACAAGGATCTATTCCTGGTGCTTTTATTCTTGGCATATTGGCGGCATTAATTGTTTCACCATGTATCACTCCGCCTCTGATCGGTGTGTTGACTTATATTAGCCAAAACGGCAATCCATATATAGGCGGCGTAACTTTATTAAGCTTAGGCTTAGGCATGGGTGCACCACTGATACTCGTAGCTGTTTTAAGTAACATGATATTACCAAAAGCTGGTGCGTGGATGAATATTATAAAAAACATCACTGGCATAGCAATTCTTGGTCTCGCAATTTGGCTATTGCAAAGAATTATTTCTGCTGAATTTGCTAGTGTTTTGTGGGCTGCATTAAGTATAATAACCGCCGTGCAATTTAAAATATTTAAAACCAAAAAACAATTATCTGCCACACAATTGAAATTTAAATACTTGGGCTGGGTATTTTTAATTCTAGGCATTGGCTTGATATTATACGCTTTCAATCAAAAACTATTTAACCCGCATATAACGCGACTAGTAAAATGGCATAACATTGTTACCAGCGCAGAATTGCAACAGTATCTCGATAATAACAAAACGAACCGAGAAACTATTGTCGAATTTTATGCCAACTGGTGCACTAGTTGTAAAAAAATCGAAGCCAACGTTTTTGGTGATACAACGGTACAAAAAGCATTAACTAATTTTAACTTGTTGCGTGTAGACCTTAGCGATATGACAGAAGAACAACAGCAGCTATTACGTGATTTAGAGATTTTTGGTCCACCCACTCTATTATTTTTTGATCAGCATGGTATGGAAATAAAGAATAAACGCGTTGTGGGTGATATTAGTATACCAGAAATGTTGCGGTTATTAACTGCTAACAATGACATATAGTATGTTTTGCTAAAGCTTAAATGAGAATTGACATGAAGCTATAATTAGAGTTATTATATATACTAACTTTGGATATATTATTTGCATTATGGAAGAATACTTGGCTAAAGTTAGATTGGAGCCTTTTCAATGCGAGTCTATTATTGATGCCTTCAAAAGTTGTTTTTTAATTGAAGATAGTCTATGGATTTTTGGATCTAGAGTTAATCTTCAAGCCCGCGGTGGTGACATTGATCTCTACATAGAAACAAATGTAACGAGTGTAGATGATGTTTATAAAAGAGAATCTAAATTTATTGACCTTGTATGGCAAAAAATAGGTGAGCAAAAAATAGACGTGGTTTTAAACCTGTTGAACTTACAATCTCAGAAATTGCCAATATACGATATTGCACGAAATGAAGGTGTTAAATTAGTATGAACAATGTTGATATCTACAAACATGCCTTAGAAATATCTAATACCCATGCTGTTCGAATGCAAACCGCTATACAAAAGTTGCAACATCTAATTCCATTTAATATTCATAAAGTACAAACGCTAAATGAATTAGACTTTCTGTACTTAGAATTATTTAACAATAGATTTGCAAAATTACAAGATTACATGGGGAGCACTTTATTTGATTTATGTCTAATTTTTGCTGGTGATGTTATAGATGGTTTGACAATTATAGACAAAGTAAACAAATTAATTAAATATGACATAATAGATTCGGAATTAACATGGCGCGAATTTAGAAAAGCTAGAAATCATCTTGCTCATGAGTACCCTACTCAACCAGAGTTAACCGCTAAATATATAAACGAAACCTTAGAATTAGCAAAAAAATTATTGGCAACACATGAAAAAATTAAAGCATTTTTATCAAAATAATTTATCAAGTATACTGGCAGATGAAACTTAACGGAAAATTTGTACTATTTTTCTGAGAGCCATTGGTATGACCACAAACATGTTTACTATCCAACGATGATAGAGCCTAACTATAGTTAAGTAATTCATTTCTAATAATGATACCTACATTGAATTATAAAAATCTGATCTTTTTCTACTTTATAAACTAAACGATGTTCATCATTTATGCGCCTTGACCAGTAGCCAGATAAACTAAACTTCAAAGGCTCAGGCTTACCCAAGCCATCATTTGAACCACGCATTATATCTTTGACGAGCTGATTAATCCGTTTAGTAATTTTTTTATCATTTTCTTGCCAATATAAATACTCTTCCCACGCCGACTTTGTAAAAAATACGTTCATGCGATACAGCCTTACTCAATGTCCGAATCGTCCAGCTTTATAATCTTATTATTTGCGAGCTCTTCAATTGACTTTGCCAAAACCGCCGCATTTTTAGGGCTACGTAATAAATACGCTGTTTCCATCATGGCGTTATAATCATCAAGAGACATCATAATTACTGGCTCAGCATTTTTACGAGTTATAATCACGGGAACATGATCGCTACAAACCTTTTCCATTGTTCCTGCAAAATTGTTGCGTACGTACGTATATGAAATTGCATCCACTTTTTTCCCCAATCTTTTATGTACATTAAAATGTACATGTACAATTATAGACTGTTGGTGTTTGAACTGCAATACTAAATATGTTGATATGTGTCTATCTTGCGCCATCAAGAAATTAGACAATCTCCGCAAAATTTGCGAAAATGGGCGCAAATTGAGCATGATAGGTGGTAATTTGCCGCAAATTCTGGTTTTACATGGACCTAATTTAAATCTACTGGGCAACAGAGAACCAGGGATTTATGGTGCAGCTACCCTTTCCAATATTGACAGCGAATTAAATGCGCAAGCATCTAAACAAGGAGTTCGTTTAGAATGCAAGCAAACCAACCACGAGGGTGCCTTAGTGGACATGATTCAAGATGCTGGCACTAACAAGGTGGAATTTATCATCTTAAACGCCGGCGCCTTTACACATACCAGTGTATCTATACGGGATGCGTTGTTAGCTATACAAATACCATTCGTTGAGTTACACATATCTAACCCGTACAAACGGGAAGATTTTCGTAAACAATCGTATTTAGCGGACATTGCTTATGGTATAATATGCGGCTTGGGCACCTACGGCTATCAACTGGCTTTACAGGCGGCTATGGAATTTTTAAATAATAAGAGTAATGAGTGATTGACTATGGATATACGTAAAGTAAAAAAACTTATCGAAATGATAGAGGAGTCTGGAATTGCGGAATTAGAGATTCACGAAGGTGAGGAATCTGTACGCATTAGTAAACACAACGGACAAAATACTATCTTTATGCCAAATCCTAGTTTAATGCCATTACCACAAGCAAGTGCTCCAGCTGCATTAGCCGCACCAGCACCAATTGCTGCCAATGTAGAAGCAACTGTCGTGCCAGCACAACGCGGCCACCAAGTTAAATCGCCGATGGTTGGAACATTCTATCGCGCTTCCGCACCAGGCGCCAAACCATTTATGGAAATTGGTGATTCTGTTAATGCTGGTAGCACTATTTGTATCATTGAAGCAATGAAAATGTTAAACCAAATAGAGTCAGATTTTTCTGGCAAGATAACAGCTATTTTGGTAGAAAATGGACAACCGGTTGAGTTTGGTCAACCATTGTGTGTAATTGAATAATGGCAACAGGTAATATGATCAAGAAAGTCGTAATAGCAAACCGTGGTGAAATCGCGCTGCGTGTGTTACGTGCATGTCGCGAATTAGGCATCAAAACTGTGGCACTACATTCTACAGCTGACAGTAATTTGATGCATGTTAAACTAGCTGACGAATCAGTATGCATTGGGCCGGCACCAGCAGCACAGAGTTATTTAAACATTCCGGCGATCATTAGTGCTGCAGAAATTACTGATGCCACGGCGATTCATCCTGGCTACGGTTTTTTATCTGAAAATGCTGATTTTGCAGAGCGTGTCGAACAAAGCGGTTTTATTTTTATCGGCCCAACTGCTGAAACTATTCGCTTAATGGGTGATAAGGTATCAGCAATTAATGCTATGCGTAAAGCTAATGTACCGTGTGTCCCTGGTTCAAATGGTGTACTTGGCGATGATGATGCAGAGAATTTACGTTTAGCGCGCGAGATTGGTTTTCCAATTATTATTAAAGCTGCCGCTGGTGGTGGTGGCCGTGGCATGCGGGTAGTACACAAAGAAGAAGAATTGTTAAATGCACTTGCTTTAACTAGAACAGAAGCCGGTGCCGCTTTTGGTAACAGCAATGTTTATATGGAAAAATTTTTAGAGAATCCACGTCATATTGAAATTCAAGTTTTGGGTGATGGGCAAGGCAATGCAATCCATTTAGGTGAACGTGATTGCTCTATGCAACGACGTCACCAAAAAGTGTTGGAAGAAGCACCAGCACCTGGCATTGATCCAGAATTACGTAAAGAAATTGGCCAGCGTTGTGTGCAAGCATGCCAAGAAATTAAATATCGTGGCGCTGGTACTTTTGAATTTCTATATCAAGATGGCAAATTCTATTTCATTGAAATGAATACACGTATTCAAGTAGAACATCCAGTCACAGAATTAATTACTGGCATAGATCTGGTGAAAGAACAACTCAAGATCGCCGCTGGTGAAAAGTTAACGCTTACCCAAGACGATATAATAATCAATGGTCATGCCATAGAGTGTCGCATCAATGCCGAAGATCCGCGTAACTTTATGCCTTCTCCAGGGACTATTTCTGTATTCCATGCGCCTGGTGGTCCAGGGGTTAGAATTGATTCGCACATATATAGTAGTTACACTGTACCGCCAAATTACGATTCTTTAATTGGCAAGCTAATTGCTCACGGCGCCGATCGCACAGCGGCAATTAACCGCATGCGTAATGCCTTAGACGAAATAGTAATTGAGGGTATTGTCACGAATGTGCCATTGCACCAAGATTTAGTACGCGATAGCAACTTTCAGAATGGCGGGACCTCGATACATTACTTAGAGAAGAAATTAGCGCATAAAGAATAATTTAGTTAAAAGACACAACAATATTGCTAGTATTAGTCCATACGATATGTTAGCATGCAAACCAATAGAAAACACTTTGTTTGGGAGCACCACATGACCTCTGAATCATTACCTAAAACTGTAGCCTTTGAGGAACTAGGTCTCCCGGAGCATATCCTAAAATCCTTACAAAAACTTAATTTTACGACACCAACACCGATTCAAGCACAAGCCATACCACCATTATTAGCTGGCGTGGACGTGTTAGGACAGGCACAAACAGGTACGGGTAAAACTGCCGCTTTTGCACTGCCCTTGTTAACTAAGATCCAAGCAAAACGTCGTGAGCCGCAAATTTTGGTGTTAGTCCCCACGAGAGAATTAGCTTTGCAAGTTGCAGAAGCATTCCACAGTTTTGCTGCAAATATGCCAGAAATTAACATTCTGCCAATATATGGCGGACAATCGTATAATACACAGCTTAGCGGTCTCAGAAAGGGTGCGCATGTAATTATTGGCACACCTGGGCGGGTGATGGATCACATGCGTCGCGAAACCTTACGTTTGGATTCTCTTAAAACAATAATCCTAGACGAAGCAGATGAAATGTTGCGGATGGGTTTTGCTGAAGACGTAGAATGGGTGTTACAACAAGCACCAACTGAACGACAAATAGGTTTGTTTTCAGCTACTATGCCACCAGCAATCAAAAAAATAGCCGAGGCGCATTTAAATAATCCACAACGCATAACTGTAAAATCAAAGACCTCTACTGCAACTACTATTAAACAATTTTATTGTTTGGTAAATGGCGCACAAAAAGTAGATGCTGTTAGCAGAATTTTAGAAACTGAAGAAAGCGATGCGGTAATTGTGTTTGTTAAAACCAAACGCGCCACCGAAGAATTAGCCGAAGAATTATCTACGCGTGGTTTTAGCGCCGTAGCAATTAATGGCGATATAGTACAAAAACAACGCGAACGAGTTATCGAGCAACTTAAATCCGGCAGAATCAAGATCTTAATCGCTACCGATGTTGCTGCGCGTGGGATAGATGTAGAACGCATTACACACGTAATTAACTATGACGCCCCTAACAATGCCGAATCTTACATCCACAGAATTGGTCGTACCGGTAGAGCTGGCCGCAATGGTACCGCGATAATCTTTATCACGCCGCGCGAAAGATTTATTTTACGCAATATTGAAAACACTACTAAACATCCAATCGAAGAATTAGCAGCTCCTTCAATTAACAAAGTAAATGAAAAGCGTATTTCTGCATTCAAGCAACGCATTTCTACAACTATGACGCAAAACACCAGTTTTTTTGAGTCTTTGCTAGAAGAATATGTGCAAGAAAACTCCGCCTCACCAATTAAAGTTGCTGCGGCTTTAGCCAAATTATTCCAAGGCGACAAACCATTAGTTTTAAGCGCCAAAGATAATCTCGAAGTTAAAGTTACTACACGTGAATCCCGCGGTCGTGAATCTAACAGAAGATCTGACTTTGGCAATGACCGTCGTCGTAGCTTTAGAGATCGCCCAGCAGATGATCGCACTGAATTTGGTGGTGAGCGTCGTCGCAGCTTTAGAGATCGCCCAGCAGATGATCGAGCTGAATTTGGTGGTGAGCGTCGTAGCAGCTTTAGAGATCACCCAGCAGATGATCGAGCTGAATTTGGTGGTGAGCGTCGTAGCAGCTTTAGAGATCGCCCAACAGATGATCGTACAGAATTTGGCAGCGAACGCAAACGCGGGCATAAAGAACAAATGGATCAATATCGAGTCGATGTTGGTCGTGATGATGGTATATCACCAAAAAATTTAGTCGGCGCGATTGCCAATAGCGCTGGGCTAGCCGGTCATATGATTGGTAAAATTAAAATCGAGGCCAAATTCTCGTTGGTAGACTTGCCAAGAAGCATGCCCAAAAATATTCAACAAAGTTTGCAACGCTTAAAATTAGGTGGCAAACAAATGAGTATTAAAAAGGTAAAAAATAATTAAAATATGAGCTGTTTTAATTAAATCGCGCTATAATCTACAGCATTATGAAAATTGGTCCCTACCATATAGAAAACAAACTGATTTTAGCGCCAATGGCCGGTGTTACCGATAGGCCATTTCGCCAAATGTGCCGTGACTTAGGTGCAGGCATGGCTGTATCAGAAATGGTTGGCTCTACTTCCTTAATTCGTGGCAGCGCCAAAACTTTACGCCGCGCTAATCACGACGGCGAAACCGCACCACGTTCCGTGCAAATCGTCGGCTTTGATCCAAAAATGATGGCAGAAGCTGCACGTATTAACGAAGCCATGGGCGCAGAAATAATCGATATCAATATGGGCTGCCCAGCCAAAAAAGTTTGTAACATGTCTTCTGGCTCTGCTCTGCTAAAAGATGAACCTCTAGTTGCTGACATATTAAAAGCTACGGTTGGAGCAGTAAAAATTCCCGTAACCTTAAAAATTCGTACCGGTTGGAGCACCGAAATGCGCAACGGTCCGACCATTGCACAAATTGCTGAAGATGCTGGAATTCAGGCTTTGTCTGTACATGGGCGCACTCGCAGCTGTTTCTTTAAAGGCGAAGCCGAGTACGATACTATTGCATTAATTAAGCAAAGCGTAAAAATTCCCGTGATCGCTAATGGCGATATAACTACTCCAGAAAAAGCCAAGTATGTGTTAGAAAAAACTGGCGCAGATGCAATCATGATCGGCAGAGCAGCGCAAGGCCGTCCCTGGATCTTTAGAGAAATAGATCATTATTTACAACATAACACTTTAGCGCCAGAACCAGCGATACAAGAAATAGAAGCCATCTTAACTCAGCATATAGAAAACTTATATGCTTTTTATGATGAACATATAGGTGTGCACATGGCGCGCAAACACGTGGCCTGGTACAGCAAAGGCCAACCAAATGCCGGCAAATTCCGTGAAGTGTTTAATCAACTCGCAACAGCCGATGCACAGCGCGAGGCGATAAAAGAATTTTTTGCGGAGTTACAAGCATAATGGATCTATTGCAATCTGCAGTGTCATTGGCCATGAAACAATATTTTGTTAACTTGGATGGTGCCACAGCTTGTAATATTTATGAATTAGTTATCGCCCAAGTAGAAAAACCATTATTATTTGCTGTGATGCAAGAAACCAACCATAATCAATCCAAAGCGGCCCAGTGGTTGGGGCTAAGTCGCAACACATTGCGTAAATTGCTGGCTAAATATGATCTAGCTTAGCCCTTTAGTAAAGCTTTAGCTGCTTGCTGATCTGCCGCATGCAATAAATTTTTTAGCTCTAAACATCCCTGCTCTATAGTCGCGTTCTCGCTAACTAAATACGGCGCACCTAGTACCAAACAAGCTCTAGCAAATGGTTTTGGCAACTCAAATTTATCCCAGGCCTTAGCAAATAACCAATACTTATCAAATGCAGATCCCATAGGTATGATCGGAACTCTAAATTTTTGCGATAAATATATTATCCCTGGCTTAATAACATGCAGCGGACCAATCGGCCCATCAATTGCAAAGCCAACAGAAAATCCCTGCATAATTTTTTTATTTAAACTCTTAAGCACAGCGATGTTATTATTACGTGAAGATCCTCTGATTACCTGATAACCATACTTAGATAAATATGTCATCAAGATAGATCCATCACGCGAAGGACTAACCATAATGCATTGTGGTGTAAGATGTTGTCGATGCATTACTAGACTTGGCAGAAATTGCTTGCCATGCCAAACTGCAAATAAATATGGCCGCTTTGGATCTATATCGTCATGGCGGATAATTTTGATGCGCATAGAAAAGGCTAAACCACGCGATAAAGTATATATTGCCTGACCAAGCACGCGCGGGTTTTTCCACCATTTACTCATACTGCTGTAAACCTATTTAACTCTATCTTAAACTCAAATGATTATGTCCCGTTAAATTCGGCAAAGAATTAGGAGACCCTTTAGTTTGACATTCAAAGCCAATATCAACATAAGGAGGAACCGTTGTCCACGCACGCTCGGGCCATAATTTTACCTTATCTTGGCTACTATTGCCAGCATCAGTTGACATGCCAGACTCAATGCTATGAGAATCTCGTTTTACCAAAGAATCGCTTTGGCACTGAGGCAAGGAAAAATATTTTTGAGCTTCCTCTGAGATTAATATGTGTGACAATTCCATGGTATTTATATCATTATTAATTATTATCGTTGCTCCATTATTATCATGTTTTTTACGATCATTTAGATGTAGAGCCTCACCTCTATCAAGAGTTTCTACTGACTCTACACGCATATTAGTATTTTTGAGAGGGAAAGAATAATCTTTTTTATTTACAAAAGGCATATTAAAGTCATCATCAAATAAACAATCGCCTTTATCTAGAGAGAAGGGAAAATACATTGTACCTATCTTGGGGCTTAATTCGCGTGGTAATGTTATGGTATTTGTATAATCATTAATTATTATGGTTGGTTTATGATCATTCATCGCATGAAAATTAATATGTAGTGCTTCATCTCTGTTAAGTGATTCTATAGGTTCTACACGCATATTAACATTTTTAGAATAACTTTCTTTATTTGCAAAAGGTATATTAAATTCATCATCAGAAGAATCTTTTTTTTCAATTTTATGTTTGTCTGTTTTCTGAATTGCTATTGGTTTTGATATTTTTGGCTTTGTTGAATCATACCATGCTGTAAATTCTGGCATAATAATATTTTTTAATTCTTTATATTGTACAGAAAAAAACTCGGAAACTTTTGGTATACTTTGCCAAGTTCTGCGCACAATATTAATATGATTATTTATTTCCCAATAATCAGCATTAGTGAGTTTATATGTTTTTTTACAAGTTTTATCAAAAATAATTATTAATGAGCACAAACTATCATATAAATTGGTTGCTATTCTCCCTATTGCTTCTATATTTAATTCACTAGCAGCACACAGTAAATAATATTGCACACCAATCTTATGCATGGATGGATTCTTACTAAATGTTACTAATGCGTAATCAAACATCAAACCACACATGAATTTGGATAAAAACTCAATCCATGGAACGAATCTATCATCCCCCAAATCAAAAAGATTGGTGTTAGCATTGTCTAGATTTATATTATGTAATTTTTTTTCTATTGTATTATAGAAAGACATCATGAAATATAATGATGAGCTCATCGCAAACAACAAACCGTCATATTCACCAACTTTATGCGAATATAGGCTCCGTAGATTTTGTATTTTTACTTGTTCTGCCATAACGATATTATAAAAACGATCCAAACCAAATTCCTTGGTAATATACGTATTTATATATGTTTTGAGATTTGGTGAACCAGTAATCTTAGTTGCTTGTTGCAAACTAGTTAAGAGTAAATATGGACTTAAACTACATGATTGCAAAATGTCAGTTGTATTTTCTAGCAAAGCAGAACTTATGGCACCATTAAATCTTTGCGTGAAGTGATTGAGATAGAATTGCATAGCTGAAGCATGTTTTTCTTTAAATAAATAGGCTTCTTTAGAAAAAAGCAACCAAGTTACATTACTCTTGCTGTGCGCATATTTAAAAACAAGTTTGCCAAACTGAGGCCACCAGAAATCTAATAACCCATACATAAGCAACCTCCATACTTTTAGCGTTCAAAAATTTGCGCTATAAATTTTGGCTGTTCTTGTTGTTCTACTAAATGCCAAGTTTTTGCATCTAACTCCGGAAAGAAAGCATCCCCGGTATATTCCTCTGGAACAACGGATATATAAATACGATCGGCTAATTCTAAGAAAGCCGCATATACACTAGCCCCACCTATAACCATAATCTCATTAGTTTCGCCAGCAGCGCGCAATGCAGCAGTAACAGAATCTGCTACAACAAAGCCATCTCCAACCAAATCAGTATCACGTGTTAAAATTATGCTTTTACGACCAGGTAATACTCTACGCCCAATAGAATCAAACGTTTTCCGTCCCATAATGATCGGCTTGCCCATGGTGAGTTTTTTAAAATGCTGTAATTCTTCAGGAATACGCCATGGTAGAGTGTTGTTTACTCCAATCACACGGTTTTTACTCATCGCTACAATCAAAGATATCATTTTCACACCGCTATTGGCGCCTGAATGCGCTCATGTGCAACATAATTTTGTAATACAAAGTCCTCATATTTAAAAGCAAAAATATCTTGCACTTCTGGATTTAAGTGCATCGTTGGCAATGGATATGGGTTTCGCGATAATTGTATTTTTGCTTGTTCAATATGATTCAAATATAAATGTGCGTCCCCAAACGTATGCACAAATTCCCCTAGTTGCAAACCTGTAACTTGTGCGATCATCATAGTCAACAAAGCGTAAGAAGCAATATTGAATGGTACACCCAAAAATATATCTGCACTACGCTGATACAATTGGCATGACAATTTACTATTCACGACATAAAATTGAAATAATGCGTGACAAGGAGCTAAAGCCATTTGTGGGATCTGCCCAACATTCCAAGCACTAACAATTATCCGTCGTGAATCTGGGTTATTACGAATCGTATCGATCGCCGCACTAATCTGATCTACTACTTTGCCATCTTGTGTTTCCCAAGAGCGCCATTGTTTGCCGTATACTGGCCCTAAATTACCTTGCGCATCTGCCCATTCATCCCAAATGGTGACATTATTTGCATGCAAATACTGGATATTAGTTTCCCCACGTAAGAACCACAGTAACTCATGGATAATAGAACGCAAATGACACTTTTTGGTCGTCACTAAAGGAAAACCAGCATTCAAATCGAAACGCATTTGATAACCGAAGACGCTTAAAGTACCAGTGCCAGTGCGATCCTCTTTGCGTGCACCATTATCTAAAACATGCTGCAATAAATTTAAATATGTTTGCAAAGTCTAACACTCCCGTTTATTCAACAATAACCATAGACCGAAAATAATCATCGGTACGGATAATAATTGCCCCATGGTTACCCAATTGAACAATACAAAACCATGCCCAGCATCCGGAGCACGTACAAATTCCACTAACCAACGCATTAATCCATATATCAATAAAAACATTCCGGAAACTGCGCCTAATTTGCGTGGTTTACGCCCATACCAAACCAAAAATAAACATAACAATACCCCTTCTAATAACAATTCATATAACTGCGAAGGATGACGTGGCTCTATACCAGCTTGCGGAAAAACCATACCCCAAGGCAAATAAGTTATTCTGCCATAAAGTTCTTGGTTAAGAAAATTTCCCAGACGACCAAAACCTAAACCAATTGGTACCGCTGGTGCTATAAAATCATTCAATCTGACAAATTGCTTAATGTTAAAACGCACATAAAATAACAATGCAACTAGTACACCCAACAATCCACCATGAAAGGAACGTCCTGGCTCCCAAAAAGCCAATAGTGTCCACGGCCGAATTAAAATTTCACTTGGCTCGTAAAATACAATGTAACCAATACGACCACCAAATATAATCCCTATAGCTACGTAAAATAAGACATCCGCCAATTGTTGCGCCGACCAGCCCCGAGAACGGCCTCTTACTACCGAGAGCCAATAGCAACATAAAAAGCCGAATAGATACGATAAACCATACCAACGCACGGACAGAGGACCGAGGGAAAAAGCGACTGGATCAATATCAGGATAATGTAGCATAATAACTCAAAAATAATGCAAAGAACCATTTTCGATAGTATGAAGAAAAAGAGAAAAAATCAATCTTTTAAGGGTTAACCCGAGTGGCAGGAATAACTTGTTTATTTGCTTTTAGATATTCGGTCAAATCAAATAACGTCAACGGCTTACTGTAATAAAATCCTTGTACCAATTCACAATCTTCTTGTTGTAGTATATCCACCTCTTCTTGGCATTCTACCCCTTCGGCAATCACCATAAAACCTAGTTGTTTGCCCATATGAATCATATTTGAGACTATCGCAAAATTTGATTGATTTAGGTGCATATTGTGTACAAATATTTTGTCTATTTTTAATATATCAATTGGAAACTTCATTAATTGACTAATCGATGAATAACCCATACCAAAATCATCTACCGCGATCTTTACTCCCATGGATCGCAATACTTTTAGCATCAAACGTGATTTCTCTGTATCGGTCATCACCACTGCTTCGGTTAGTTCAATTTCTACTTTATCCGCAGCAATGCCCGTTTCCCAGATTGCTTCTGAGACTATATTGCCTATATCTCCTTTATTAAATTGATGTGCAGAAATATTTATCGCCACACTCAAATCTGCAAACCCTGAATTGTGCAATCTACTAATATCTTTACAAGCAGTATATATAACCCATTTACCTACTGAATGAATCAAACCAAAATCTTCTATTGCTGAAATAAACGTATCAGAACTTAAATTACCTAATGATGGATGACGCCATCGCAATAACGCTTCTACGCCTTTCACTGTTTTAGAATTTAAATCAATTTGTGGTTGGTATTGCAAATAAAATTCGTTTCTTTCTAAAGCATAACGTAAGTCACTGCTAATTAACGTGCGTATGATGGATTTTTTGCTCATTTCTACGGTATAAAACGATATAGAACTAAACCCAATTTTTTTTGCATCGTCTCTAGCAGATCCGGCATTTTTCAATAATGCCTCAGCATCATTAGCGCATTCTGGATATATACAAATACCAATCGAACAGCTGTTATGTAACTCATACCCTTCTATATTTATAGGGTTTGCCACTGCATGCACAATTTCATTGGCAACTTCTGATAAAATGTTGGTGCTGTTGCCATAATCATATAAAATAACTGCAAACTCATCATCACCAATATGAAAGGTATATTTTGAGTACCCATGCGCTACCGTATGTATAGTCTTCGAAATGTTAAGTAATAGCGAATCACCAATTTTATGCCCTAAGGCACTATTTATGTTGTTAAAATCATCGACATCGATGTACAACAAAGCCACATTTACTGCTTTAATTTTCGCAACATTTAACACATTTTCTAGCGTATGTAACAATTCTAATCTGTTTGGCAAAGCAGTTAAGTAATGTTTATTGATTTTTTGTGGAATGTTTTTTTTCTGTCGCCAGTACAACAAAGCAAACATAAAAACCATTAGAATAAGGATTAAACACAACATAGATAAAATTAAAATACTGGTAGTTATAATAATCGGATTGTATCCTATAAAACTAGCATGCATTATATTTATCTCCACATAATATTATGTAATGCTTTAGTAGCAGTATTTCTGGCTGCAATACCAAAAAACATCGGGGATAATTCTTTCAAAGCTCGCCTGTACACTTCACGCTTAAAATGAATAACTTGCGACAACGGAAACCAATAATTAACCCATTGCCAACTATCAAATTCTGGTTTCTTACCAAAGTGTAAATTTATATCTGCTTCTGTGCCAGTTAATCGTAATAAGAACCATTTTTGTTTTTGTCCAATACATAATGGTTGTGTGGTTCTAATTAATTTCTTAGGTAATTTATATTTTAACCATTGTCTGGTATGCCCCATTATTTCCACTTTATTTTTCGTGAGCCCCACCTCTTCCAACAACTCGCGATAAACAGCAGCTTCTATGTTTTCCTGTTCATCCAAACCACCTTGCGGAAACTGCCAAGCATTTTGATTGATTCTTTTACCAAGAAAAACTTTCCCTTCTTTATTAGCAATAACTATGCCAACATTCAAACGATAGCCATTAGAGTCTATCAATTTAATCTCCCGCTGAACCATGATCTGTGCCATAAGATATTTTGCACTTGGTCGGTTTAGCATAAATGAATACATTGATATTAAGCTTAGCTAATTATTTTTCAATGTTTGATAGAACTATGACGATTTATAAGCAATATGCAAAAAAATAATGTTTTTTCATACTTAGTCGCTGGCGCGAAATTGAATCATGCGACTTTCACCGCTTTCCCAGCCTGATAACGAATAATCTGTCTCAAGTTAAAGCCCAAGACTGAAGAGTACCCAGCTGACAAACTTGTTTTATCAGACTT
>Ga0209174_10001256_pt1 | contig 18162 bp, 20 predicted proteins | sample JI91814BDNA_FD_187505 | JGI IMG/M metagenome (GOLD analysis project Ga0209174, IMG submission 187505) | Wastewater effluent complex algal communities from Wisconsin, to seasonally profile nutrient transformation and Carbon sequestration -... | ecosystem: Engineered > WWTP > Effluent > Algae...
GGAGGTAGAATCTATCGTCCAACTCCTTCTCGATTCCGGCAAATCACCCGAAACCTCCTTTATTGCAGCAAGTAATTTAGGTCGCCCCAATCAGCGGATAATCAAGACTATTCTCTCGAAAGCAATAGAAGAAGTGCGAAATTCCAATCTAGAAAGTCCTACACTTCTTGCCATTGGATTGAATCATGTTTGAGGGGAAATCCTGCCCAAACTTTTTTAAACTGTGTCACATAACCTTTCTAATAATTATCTATTGAATTGCTATACTTACTTTAGTGCTTATATATCCGTTTGAATTTGTGGCAGTAATTGTATAAACCGTTGCTACTTGACTAACATTAGGCATTCCACTAATGGTACAGGTTGTATTGGAAATGGAAAGCCCAGTTGGTAATGTAGGACTTGAACTACAACTCGTTGGGGAACCTGTCAGTGTCGGAGCTAGTGGTGTAATAGAAATATTTCGTGTAAAAATATTGTAGCTACTTAGATAGTTTATTGTTGGTGTTGAACAAGCATCATAACAATATCCATTGCCAAAGTTTGGATTAAAAAGTACTGAAGTCGAGTTCTGTAATTTATATACGGTTGGCGCCCCACCATAGTATATATTTCCTAAAGTATCAACTCCAACTCCGCCACCTGATCTTGTTTCATCATAGCCAGCAAAAATTCCAGTAGGGGATATTTTGTATAATCCTTGATTAATCATATTAGAATATAAATTTCCATCAGAATCTATAGCTAAAGTCGCAAGACCTGATGGATAAGGATTAGAATAGTTTGTTCCACTACCATTTGCATTTACTATTGTTGTTACAACTCCAGTCGAAGATATTTTTCTCAATTTATAATTATACCAATCATAGCCCATATCAACTACGTAGATATTTCCTGAACTATGAATGGCTATTCCGGTGGGAGTATTAAAACTTGCCGCAGAACCAATTCCGTCTAAACTACCTTGACTCCCTGTGCCAGCAAATGTTGTCACTAACCCAGTAGCTGTTATCTTTCTTACTTTGAAGTTACCGCTGTCAGTCACATACAAATTCCCAGAATAATCGAATGCAACACTAGAAACACTGTTAAATCTAGCAGAGGTGCCAATTCCATCTGTATTTCCAGAAGTTGTGGAACCTGCAAATGTAGATACAACTCTGCTGGAAGTTATTTTTCGTATACTATTACCATCCGCTACGTAAATATTCCCAGTATTATCTATTGCTAAGCCACCGGGCCAGATGAAACTCGCCGCTGTTCCGGTTCCATCCATGCTACCATAATTTCCAGAACCAGCGAATGTGCTAACTACTCCAAGCGGGGATATCTTAAATACTTTCCTATCATATGAAGATCCAGATGTATAAACATTACCAGAAGCATCCACAACAAGTCCACTATTTACACTGCCACCAACTTCAGTCGAACCTGTATTTGTGAATAATATAGAGCTATTTCTCATTGTAGAAGTAGTTCCCACAGCAATTCTAATGATAGCCGTTGTTTTATCCTTTGAATTAGATGCTGTTACGGTGTGAGATGTTTCCAATTGATTCTCCGTAGGAGTTCCGCTAATAGCACAAGTAGTCGCTGATAAGAAAAGTCCTTTAGGTAAATAAGGGTATGCATCGCAACTTGTTACATTTCCCTTAACTGTCGGTGTTAAAGTGGTTATTGCAGTACCTTTTTCAAATGTATAAAGACTACCTGTATAAGTAAGTGCAGATGGTGGTTCTATGTATGCCGGAGTGGGTGGCTTTAAAAACGAGGATAACAAAGAAAATTTACACAAGTCATTATTTCCAATTAAGGGAATCAATGGATTCGATGAATCCAGCAAGAACATAAGATTACAATTCGTTGTATCTTTTTTATTAGCTTCTTCTACTGCATCATTACCGACTGAATAGGCAACACCTGTACACTTCACAAGTGTTACTAAAAGTATGAATAAGATTATTTTTTTCATTGTTTTACCTACCAATTATAACCACAAGGTGCGCAAGTTGCCCTCAGTTTTTCTAGATTACCTGCTGCTTCGGCAGAACCTGGTCCGCCTGATTTTTGAATTCTTTCTAGTGCTGCTTTCTGTCCTGGACATTGTGCTTTCACGCGTATACAGCCGTCATCTTGAGATACTGTGGATTGATTTCCGAATGCATTAGAACTTCCAGAATTTTTTAAAGCTTGCAGATCATTGTTTAGTCCCATAATCGCATTTGACATGTCCATAAAATCCCCTTCTCCGGCAAAAACGCAACCAATCGCTACTGCATTCTCTGCAGCCGATAACATATTTGCCATATTATTCCATCCTTGTGCAGCTTGACTCCACTGAGAATTTCCAGTCCAATTTGCCATTGCCTGTGATCCCTGTGCCGCATTTCTGGCAAAGTTTTCTGCTTTAGCCAATTCCGATTTAGCTTGCTGACACTTGCTTGGAGTTTTATATCCGGTGCTTCGCATTTGTGTTAATTCATGTTCCATTTCTCGTTTTCGCTCTTCCATGCGAGCAATTTTTGCTTGTCGTTCTCTTTCTGCTTGTGCGATTCGTTCGAGTCTTTCCCTTTCCAGTCTTTCTTCTTCCATTTTTACATGTTCTATTGCATCGTTTTTTACTGCTAAAGTATATTCACCGTCAAATCCACTTCCAGTGTATGCAGAGATTTTAGTCTGTATTTCCTTCAATGCTGGAGAAATTGGAGAGGATTTGGGAGAGGGATTTAAAAATTCTTTTGTTACAGCATCTCTATTTCCATCAGCCACCCAAATCGGGAATTTTGGATTACTAGTAATTGCATTACTTGTATTGGATAGTAGTGACTTTGCCGTTTTTTGAATGTCTTTATGAAATTCCATGACTGCCTTATTCGTACAATCTCTAGATTCTTTAGCGGTTCCTTTCAATTCGTGACATTCAACTACTTTTTGCAATGATTCAGAGGTAGTTTGGCATATAGACTGTAACTCTTCTGATGCAAAAACCGAGCATTCTGCTTTAAAGGATTTTATCTTCTGAGTCACATCAAATGCACAAGCAACACCCTTTGATTTATCTAAACGAAAGCTATCATAGCATTTTTGAATCGGTTTTACAACTGAATGATTAAACTCACAAGCAGCTTGATCCATCCAAGACCCAATTGTTTCTGGAACTTTCGGTTTGCATTCCTTTGTTTTGATTACAATAAAATCAGTGCCCGCATAAGCCCGTGTAACCCCAAGGGAAATTCCTGACTCCTTTATACTTATAAAAAAATAGCAAGTTATAAGTAGTATATATTTATTTTTCATGTTTACCCCTATTCTTCTTTCAGAGCAAATTTTGACTCTGGGTAGTTTTTATTGAATTCTTGCAGTTGGATTTCCTGATAGGCACGAAGTGCAATTTCGTTTACTTCTTTTTTTAAGTCTTCATCGGTCGAAATTTTTAGAATACTGGCAGAGATAGCAAGAGCTCGTTTAAAATCTTTTTTTTCCATTATCTCCTCCAGCTTCTGAAGTATTCCTTGGTTTTTTGAATCTGATTCATTATTTTTTAAAAAGTTTTCTCTCGCTGATAATTGTTTTACATAATACTCTTTTCTGCATTCCAGAAACTTTGCATGATAACCTCTCTGGTCGGTGCAGTTGTAGCTCTCAAGAGCGTAGTTTACGGTTAATTCACTTTTACCGTTTCTTATTGAAACACAATTTAGTAGAAAAAATAGTAATAGTATGTATATTTTCATAATGAGCTACCTGAATTTATCATTTTCGCCATCGCGCTTTGTGTTATTTTTGAAATGCTTTCACTTATTGATTTTGAATCAATGTTTCTTAAAAAGAAATTTCCAGTTTTTGTTTTTATATATATAGAAGTGGCAGAATACTGTTTTCCATTGGAAAGGTTTGTAATTTTGACATTCACGTCTCCTTCCAAAGACCAGATACCAATCATATCAATCCACCAAATATCTAAGAGTAAGAAGGTATAAAAAATATTTAAAATACTTAAATCAGGAACACGGGTATTGTAGTCCAAAGCTAAATTCTCAAAATTTACTTCCACAATGGCATCGACTCCCGCTGTTTTTAACCATCTAATCCGATCATCATTTGTATCTGTACTAATTAGTCCCAGCTCCTCTATATTGATTTGTTTTGCTTTTGTATTTCCGATTTTTTGAATCGCCTCGCTAAAATTATTAGCGGCAATTACCTTGGGTTCGATTGTTGCGGACACGTAAGGATCAGAACCTCCTAAGCTTGCCTGCTTTATGCTGAGATTAATTTTATTATTAGAAGTATAAGAAGCATTACCAGCTAAACCCGACCAATTATTCAATGCTTTTTCATATTGACTTGTATCTGCTCCCATCGCCTTTAGCTTTTCTAGGTTAGCTTGTAATTCAGCACTTCTTGGTTCAGAAGATGGAGCTCTGGGACTAGATGTGGATGAAACAATAGATTCAAAAGAACCAACAACAACAATGTATCGCTTAATTGTTTTTAAAAATTCCTTTGCATCGCTATCCAATACCTTTTCTTGCCTAATACTTGAATTACAAGAAAAGAGAAGAAAAATCCAGCCCAAGATGGATAAAAAAAATCTCCACGTATTCCGTCTCTCCTGAAGCCAATTATAAATCTCTCTCATATAAAAACCTTACTTTAGTTTGGTGAATTGACAAATGGCTAATCTTCATTACCCGTTGCATCGTAGTTCCAAACTCATACTCACAGTGTATAACCACAAAAATCGTTTTGTCAATCGTCAAGATTGATGAGATTCAGTGTTTTTTTGGGCTTTTTTTCTTAAAAATCTCATCAATATTGATGAGAGGCAGGCGATTTTACTTGAAAAGGTGGGTTAGAATTTTCGAATGACGTTAGGATATTTCTGAAAATAGAAAAAGTAATTATGTGTTGTAAGAAAAGGAATTGATAGTAGCAATATGAACTTTCAAAATAAGGGAAATAAGAAAAATTTTACTATTGTCGAAGATAATGAAAACTTCAGAAATACTCTTACAGGATTACTGAAAATAAGACCTGATGTGGATCGAATCATAGAGTTCTCATCGGCAGAAGAAGCTTTACATTCGGAATCATTATTAATTTCTGGATTTCTCATTGTGGACTATCGACTTGGCAAGGGAATGGATGGAATTTCCTTTTTAGGAGAGGCAAGGGTTAAGAACTTACAAATTCCCAAGCTCATCCTCACTGGATACAATGCAGAGTCCAAGATATTTGATGCTTTAAAGCATGGCGCCACGGGATATATGTTTAAAGAAGATATTTATTCTTTAGGACAGATTTTGGAAATTCTACTTTCTGGTGGAGCCTATATATCTCCTACTATTGCTGTAATTGTTGCCAATTTTTTTAAAAGTGAAAGCAATCTAATTGAACATCAAAAGACACTTACGGAAAGAGAAGAAGAAATTCTTCGAGAAATTGCTAGCGGATACTCTCCTGCTGAAATCGCGGAAAGATTCTCACTGAGTCTTACCACAATTAGATCTCATATTCGAAACATTTATAAAAAGTTAGAAGTAAATAATCAGATTCAACTTCTGAAGAAAACGAATGCAAATCTATATTGAGAAATTTACTTTTCTTTCGGTGTAATCAAATCTTCTACTATTTCTCCAAGACCGGAGGCTTTAATAATATCAAATAAAAACTTAGTGTAGTTTATATGCTTGTGAAGTCTTTCGATATCAAGACGAAGATTTAATCTTTTTGCATGAAGCAAGAGTTCTATTTCATCTAAGCTCATGTCTTTTGGATCTTTGGAAAGAAATTCTTCGCTTCCATGAAATGGATTAAAGGGAATGTTAGATTTCATTTTAGACGATTTTCTTGATAAGGACGGCTAATAGAATAAAGGATAATATCATTATTCCGAAACCAAGACTCAGCGCGGTGTATATATGATCTCCATTGAATAACTTTAATAATGCAAAATAACTCGCCATTATAATTAAAATGCTTCCAACTATTTTCAAAAAGAGGACATATAAAATCGCAATTGTAATTATAAAACCAAATTGGATTTTCTTCTGAATTGTTTTTTGAATGTAGAGAAATAATAATTCGAAGTAAGATACAAAGTGCTCAACTAAACTGAGCACTTGATTTAAGAGTGTATCTTTTTTTTCTTCCTGCTCTTCGACTTGAGCTTGAGACGCTTTTTTCTTTCTTGCCAAATTATTCTTTTCTGCGCGCTAAAAGCCCAACGAGAACACCAACACCAACACCAATGCCTATTCCGATTAACGTTGCTTTTTGAGGATTTTTTGTGATATACTCACCAACGTTATCTATAACTTGTTTTGCTTTAACTCCAGCTTCGTCGCCGAAGTGCTTAATTTTTTCTGAAATATCTGATACTTGTTCCAAGTAGTTTTCCCTCGCTCTTTTTTTTATATTCTCTGATTCTTTGCTTAGTATTTTGAATTCTGTTGCTAATTTTTCCTGTGCTTCCATGTATTCTATTTAAAAATTAAGTTAATTGCTTGCAATAAATTTTTGAAAAATAAAATAGAACTATAGGTTGCTTATTAGCGAGGGGTCACTATGAAAACTTTAAAATTAGTTGTTTTATTATCCTCTTTTCTCTCCTTTGATTTGTTATTTGCAGATTCCGTTTATGTTCAGAGTCCCATTGCTAAACTACTAGCTGAGCCGAACGTTGCAAGTGCCGGTAAACCTTTAAAAGCAGGCGATGCACTTGTGCAAATTGGTGAACAGGATATGTTTCTAAAAGTAAAATCTGGAAGCGATACCGGTTGGGTCATGAAGTTATATGTTTCCAAAATCCCACCTTCTGCGAAGGTAAGCAATACAGGAAATCAGGATAAATCAGGCGCTATTCAATCTAGAGCTAGGGCTTCCACTTTTACAGAAACAGCTTCCGCTCGTGGATTATCTGAATCTAAAAAATTAAGAACTCGCGGTAACGCTGATGAGTATGACTTTGAATCATTAGATTGGTTAGACAAAATTAAAGTAAAGCAAGAAGATATTGATAAATACAAAGAAGAATAATTTAGGTAGCATCTTAATTTGGTGCAACATTTTATGAATAAAGTTTTTACATTCACATTAATAGTCTCTTTTTTCTTGAATCTGTCATGCAAGTCGAATCAGAAAACAGAAGAGAAGCCGGAACCACCTAAGCAAGTTTATAAAGAAATAAAAATTGGCAGGGCACTTGCTGCAAAGTTTATAAAAAAATATGGTCTTGTTCAGGATGCTGGTCAGACTAAGTATTTAAATTTCGTTGGCGGTAAAATTTCAGAGCTTTCTCCAAGACAAGAATTAAATTTTAAGTTTGGAATCTTAAATACACAAGAAGTAAATGCATTTGCCTGTCCGGGTGGTTATATATTTATTACTAAAGGTGCTCTTAGTTTAATTGAGAATGAAGCAGAATTAGTTGGTGTTCTTGCACATGAAGTATCTCATGTATCTTTATTTCATTCAGGCAAGTATGAAGCAAAGGAAGAAATTTGGATAGATCTTGTTGCCTCGATGCTTTCACCAGGGGGTGATATGGTGTCAACTATGATGGAAGCAGCATCGAAAGAACTAGAAGAGAGTATGCTTGAAAATGGAAGACAAAAAGAGTTTGAAACACAGGCAGATTCTTCTGCAACGATTTTAATTTCACAGTTAGGTTATGATATAGGGGCTTACATTGATTATCTTAAGAAAATGAAATCCTCCCAAGATAATCAAGTCTTTGTAAAAACACATCCTCCTGTCGATGACCGAATCAATTCAATGCAGAAATTTATTTCTGATCAAAAATTGCCAAAAGCAGGAAAAACAAACGCTAAGCGTTATCGTCAAAATATTCCAAAAGCATAGACTTGAAAAAAATACTATAAGGGTTAATTCATTGTTTACAAGAAAAATTTCAATCATTCTATTTTTAGTTTCATCTTCCGTATTACATGCAGATTCTTACCATAATATTAATGGCTTCTTTGGAGAGAAGGCAGCAGGGCTTGGCGGTGCATACACTGCAATATCCGATGATCCTTCCGGTGCCTACTATAATCCGGCTGGATTAACCTTTGCTTATGATAATTCGATTTCTCTTTCTGCGAGCAATATTACTCGAACAGGTAAAACTTACGAAAACGTAATTGGTCCCGGTCAAGGCTATTCAAGAAATTCGCAAAATTACATTCCGAATTTCTTTGGTATCGTAAAAGAGGTTGGTAAATACAAAGTTGCCTTTTCAATCGTCAATACGTTAAACGAAACCTTTAACCGAAACGATCAAGTGGTTAATCCCTTGTATTATCCTTCCGTTAGAAGTCTACGATCTTATAACATAGAATCATACAATCAAATCCAAACTGGATTAAGTATAGCTAGATCAATTACTGAAAAACTTTCAGTAGGGGCTACACTCTATTATACGCTTGATACAGCCAATGCAACAAATACCGCTTTAGTGCAAGGCGTGGATAAAGGCTTCAATGCAATTACAGGAGTGGATAATAGAAAGACTGCTGGTTTGCTTCCGATACTTGGAATCATGTATATGCCTAGTAATAAAGTTTCACTTGGACTATCACTAAGGCATCAATTTGTTACTGCTGGAAATAGATTGACAAATGGATTTGTTACATCTTCAGGCATTGATTCGACTGGAATTATATTTAGTGAAGGAACGGATCGACAAAATGGTGGAAGTATTGGCACAACTCCATTTCGTTCTGGAGCGTTAAATGGTCGTATACCTGAGACAACTGAAATTAGAACTGGTATCGCCGTTTTCCCAACGAAGAAATTTATGGCAGCCTTTGACACAATATATACATCTGGATTTAGTCGAAACTCTAATCAGAATGATATTTTTTTATTCGGTGGATCTAAAAATCAATACATAATCAAGGATTCTGATGTCCAAGAACTTAAGCGTTATACGACATGGAATTTTGCTCTTGGTTTAGAATACTTTTTAACTGATAATTTTTCTCTTCGCGGTGGAGTATTTACGAATAATGCAAACTCAAAAAATATCAATTGGCTAAAGACTGCAGTCGAGTCAGCGAATCGAAGTGTGAGTGATTCAGAAGTGATTGCCCAAACACCAAATGGAACAGTAAACTACCAATTATCATCTCTTAGAACTCCGGTTCGAAATGAATATGTAAACTTAATTGGGTATTCGTTGGGATTTTCTTGGTCAACTTCCCGCGCGTCTCTTGGTCTTACTATTGTGAGAGAATCAGGAAGAGGTGGATCTCAATTAGATTCGAATCGACCATCTCAGTCTATGGTATATGATAGCACTGCAATCTATGTGACTGTGAGTTCTAAGAATAACTAATTAGCGTCAAATGCCTATTTGCTGTAAATAGGTATTTGAATAGAATGCATGAGTGGTTTTATAAAATTAGAAATTCAATCGCAAATCGAAGATAAAATACCAAAGTGGAATTTTAACGGAAAGGATTTGTGTAGGGAATTTAGCTTTGATTCCTATTTGAATTCTATCGAATTCGTGAATGCAATAGGGTTAGTTTCGGAGGCTATTAACCATCATCCGGTCATTCAAATTTCTTGGGGGAAGGTAATTGTTGAGGTTCATACTCATTCCATTGGTGGGATTGGACCTTTGGACTTTGAACTTGCCTCTAAACTAGATGTGTTCTATTTACTTCATCACGATATTTAAGAAATCGGGGAGTATTAAAAACTTTTCATCTAGTCAAAAAATTGCTTGCTCAATTTGAATATTTCTGTATAACTATTCGACTTATGTTAAAGAACCCAAAAAGCTCCGCCTTCTTAATTCTATCTAGTTCAAATTTAAATTCTACAGAAATCAGCAATACTCTTAAAATTCAGCCTGATTTTTTCAATACAACGGAAGAGAATGGATCATCTAAGACCATTTGGCAGTTAAACTCTAATCTATCACCGGATGATGATATAGAATCACATATCGTTGCACTGTTAAAAAAAATTGCTCCCGTGCGCGCCGAGTTTAGAGAACTAAATGAAGAGCATATCGCAACGCTCTATTGCTCAATCGAATATTCGGACGAATCCAAAAAGTCTTTGCAGCTTAGTTCTAGATCATTGACTTTAATTGGGAATTTAGGGGTAAATATGGAGGTTACTCAATGGGATAATCACAAATTGAGTGGGGCAGGTATCTCAATCATTTGAAATTTTAATAATCCTATCAAATTCAAATCGTCTTAGATAGCGAGTTAAACTTTCGGGAGCATTTGCAATGGTCATATGCCTTCCATGTGTAATTAATTCGCGCGCGAAAACCAAGAGTAACGTGATAAACTTGGGTGTAATATAGGCAGGGTTTTCCAAAGTCAAAACGACATCAAATCTAGTGCTAAGAAATAAGACATTAAAAATTGCCTCGGCTTCTTCTTCTACAGATTCATCAATAGTTTCAAAAAGGCATTGTATAATCACTGCCGTATCGGATTTTTGTTTTATAAAGAAATGCTTGAAGCGATTATTCAATGAATCAACTCCTTTCCTCTCAATTACTAAAATATCGATCCCACTACTTATTTGCAATCCGTTCTTTTTTTCATGCGAAGGGTTTTCTAGAAATTGATACGCCCACTCTAAAGCCAGTTCCCGGAATGGAGCCTTATTTAGATCCAATGTCAGTTCATTCCCCGCACGAAGAAATGGAGGGTTTCTTGATTACCTCTCCTGAATATTCTTTGAAACAAGCTCTCTCATTGGGACTCGAAAAAATTTATGAAATTGCTCATTGTTTTAGATCGGGTGAAAAAGGAGTTCTCCACACAAAAGAATTTTTAATGTTAGAGTTTTATCAAACTGGAATTTCGGAGATGGAACTGATGGATGTTTGTATATCCCTATTTGAATATTTGCAAACTCATTTTAAAGACTTTGGTTTTAAAAAAGAAAATTGTTTAAAAGTTAGAATGGAAGATTTATTTTTCGAAAAAACTGGTCGATCCTTTTCACTAGAAGATATAATAATTACATTGCAGGAAAAATTTCCAGAAGCAAATTACGAATACGAATCTATGTATTATGAAGATTTGTTTTTTTTGGTATTTCTAAATTTTATTGAAAACGATCTCCCGAAGGGCTTCCCTGTGTTTATTTATGATTATCCGCAAGAGTTGGCAGCTCTTGCGAAAGTAGAAAATGAAAGAGCAAAACGCTTTGAAATCTATTGGAATGGAGTAGAGCTTGGTAACGCATTCTTCGAATTAACCGCTGTAGAAGATCAGATTCATCGCTTTAAAGAAGAACAAGTCAAACGATTAGAACTTGGCAAAGATGCATTTGAGTTAGATACTGATTTTATTGATTCATTGAAGCGTGGATTACCCTCGTGTTCCGGCATAGCTATGGGGCTTGATCGGCTACTTATGATTATCCTGAATCAAGAAAATTTGAAATTCATAAGCCCATACTTTAGGAATAATTATGAATTATGAATTATGGATTTTTAATGGTGAATGGAATAAGAAACGGCTTGACTCATGAGTATATAGAATTAAACATTCAAAAGGAAAGAATTTAAGAAATGAAAACGAAAAACAGAGTAGTAGTAATTTTTTTAACCTTCCTTAGTCTTTACCTTGGAATTTCCTGTTCCCTGCTTACGGCTAATACAAAGAAGCCGTCGCAAGGCAATACACTTGAAGCAAATACACAAACTCCACTCGAAAAAATTGCCGAGACTCTCACAAAAAAAATTACAACTCCAAATGCTCGTTTGATTGTATTGACCTTTACAACGACTGAGGGCAAAGAGCATAAGCTAGGGAGCCTATTTGCAGAGAAGCTTACTACTGACCTAGTGCGTAGAGAAAGCGTTGTAGTTCTAGATAGACTTTTATTTGCCAAGCAAATCCAAGCGCATCAGTTGACTCTAAGCTCTGGAAGTGATTTGTCTGAGATGAAAAAAATTGGCGAACTTTTAGGATTACATGCAATTGTTACTGGAATGATTACCAGTTTTAACAATGGATACGGTCTAAACTGTAGAATCATTGATCCAAAGACTGGATTTATTCTCGCGGCTGAGGAAGCTTTTTATGCGGGAGAGTGAAATATGAAATTATCCCAAAAATTAATTCTCATCATAATTGCCATACCTTTTCTTTTTTGTAGAACATTAAACGATTCTCAGGAAAATGAAGACAAAAAAAAATGCAGGATAGGTGTTTTATATAATATCAGTATGAGTCAGCAGATTTCAGGGGAAATTCAAAAAATGCCTATTCTTTGGAATTATAATCAATGCTTAAAAATTGCCAAAGAGAAAAGAGGTAATTTAGAAATACCGTTATAAGAACCCACAGCCCAAAATAAAGAATTGAATTTTTTTGCATTTACCTATTACTTTATTTTATAGAGGAAAAATCATGCCTGCTATTTCAATGTTTTATGGAATTATTATCTATATGTATTTTTATGACAACAAAAAACATAAGTTGCCTCATATTCACGTTCAATATCAGGAAGAAGAAATCATACTTTCCATTCCAAACGGAGAAATTTTGGAGGGAAGTTTAAAAGCCAATAAATTAAAATTAGTTTATGCATGGATGGAAATTCATGGAGAAGAGCTAATGGCAAACTGGGTATTAGCAGTCAAAGGGGAAAGAGTTTTTAATATTGATCCTTTAAAATAAAAATTATGAATTCAAAAGTAACAAAAGTCCGACCAATTGGTATATCAACCTTATATGTAAAATTCAATACCGGAGAATCTGGATTTTTCGATGTGTCTCCTTATTGGAATAGTAGCTTTTTTAAAGAGTTACAAGATATAAATTATTTCAGACGAGTAAAAGTTTGGAATGGAACAATACAATGGCCTCACGAACAAGACTTTGCACCAGAAACGATTTACTTAGAATCCAAAAGAAAGATGCGTTCTAGTATAGGATATTAAATTATGAGTAAAAGAATTTTTCTGAAAATAGTTTCAATGAATTTATGGAAGATAGTTTTGTTAGTCACTATTTTATTTTCCTTACCGACTCTTTTTGCCTTTGATGTTGATCCTATTGGCAAAAATGTAAAAGAAGGGGTAGAACGATATAAGGCGCAAAATTATCAAGGCTCACTTGATAGTTTTAACCAAGCTGAGTCCCAAGGAAAAGAAGAAGATAGACTTTATTTTAATAAAGGCACAAGCTATTACAAGTTAAATGATTACAAACTTGCCTTGAAATACTTTGAAAAATCAGCGACATCAGAGGACAAAGACTTAAAGCTCCGTTCCCTATACAATAAGGGAAATACATACGCAAAGTTAGGCGACAAAAAAAATGCAATCAAATCGTATATGGATGCGTTAAGCGCTAACCCTGATTTTTTGCCTGCTAGAAAAAATCTAGAAATGCTTACAAGAAAAGACAACAAAGATAAGCAAAATCAGAAACAGGATAATAAAGACGATAATTCAGAGAACGAAGAAAAAAAAGAAAATCAACCTGACAAAAAGAATTCTCCGTCTAAAGATAAAAAAGACAATCAGTCCAACCAAAAGCAAGAGAAACAAGAAAATGGAGAGGACAAAATAAAAGAGTCTAATAAACCAATTACAAAAGAAGAAGCAGAAAGAATTTTGGAGTCGGCAAAACAAAATAAAATCAACAGAAAAAAAATGAACGAACGACCACAGGAGAGAAATGAAGTATTTTGGTAGTATAATAGTCTTTCTTTTTTTAACTGGTAGCATTTTTGCTAACCCAAAAGTTTATTTAAATAAGAATACAATATTAAGAGGGGAGCCACTCGAACTCAGGATCGAAATTGGTGGCTCTGATCCAGAAGTCTCCCTGTCTAAAAATGTTTTTTCTGAAAATGGGGTTACTGCCGAGTATGTGGGACTCGAAGACAATACAACAATTATTAACTCAAAAGTAACTCATAAGAAGATTGTAAAATTCCGAGTCCTTAGCTCCAAGTCTGGAAATCTAACAACACCCAAAATTATTTTGTCTATCAACCAACAGCCATTTACCGCTGAGTCTCTAGCATTTATAGTCAAGCCAGAAAAGTATACTCCCAAGCCTCGTACAATGGATCCGATTTTCGATCAATTCTTTACAGGAAATTTTCCCGGATTTCAAGAACGTGCCTATGTGAATCCAAACGATGATGATATTAAAATTGGATTTTATACGAATCGCCCCCGCATTTATATAGGGGAAACTATGATTGGAAGTTTTACTTTATACTATCGAAATTTAGAACGTCCCAATTTTGAACGCAACGAACAAGAGCCTCTTGAATTTCCTTTCTTTACAACCGAGCATTTACCCAATGTAAATATTTCTTTGCCTCCGCGGGCAACACTTGATGGAACGGAATACAATATTACTCCCTACAATCGAGAGATTTATGCATTGACTCCACTCAAGAAGGGTAAATACGCATTAGGCGCAGCTAAGTTTAGCGTAGAAGGCAATCCGCTTTCGTATTTTTCTCCACTAGTGAAGGAGTCTTTCAAAAAAACAGTAGAGGTTTTAGATTTACCTTCGCCTCGTCCCCAAAAATTTTCAGGGGAAGTTGGGGAATACAAAGTAAAAATTCTATTGGATGCAAAAGAAACATCCGTTGGAACTCCTCTGTCTTTTTCCGTTCAAATCGCAGGGCAGGGGACAGGTGTTTTATTTAAAGACCCGCTTCAAGGTTTTTGTAAGGATAATACATGTAAGGCGGACATTACTTTCTTAGATGAGTCAAAGACTAAGAAATTTGCAAAGCTTAAGAATGGAGAATACGGATTTGAATCGGAAGGAATTTTTCGATACAGTCTTTTTCCTAGAGAGAAAGGCAAATTAAATTTAGGCGAACTAGAAATTGTCTTTTTTAATCCAAACTCCGAAAAATATGAAACATCCTCTTCTTCCTTCCCAGAAATAAATGTGAAAGATGCACCGATTTTTTCACCCAAAGCGATTCCTTCTATATCGAGTATAAATTTTAAACTTTGGTTTTTTTACATTGTCATTTCTGGATTTGTAGGTTTTATTTTTTATTTATTACGTGCAGAAATTTTTGTTTATTCGAAGACGCTTCTCGCGAAAATTCCATTCGATAAAACTGGAATGAATTCGGAAATTGTGAAGCTGGATAAAGCAATCGGAAATAAAAAAGGTGCTTTACTAAAAGTGTTTTTGCAAGAAAAAGGTCTTAATAGGACAAAAGTGGAAGAACTTGTCCGGTTAAAGTCGAAGTCTGGCAATCTGAAGCTGGCTGAAATTTATGCTAAGTCAGATGCCCAGCACAAAGAATTAATTTTAAATTTAACAAAAGAGATATTAAAGGAGAATAAATTAATATGAGTGAGTCAGGTAAAATATCAGTTCAAACGGAGAATATTTTTCCCATCATTAAGAAGTGGCTTTATTCTGAGAAAGATATTTTCCTCAGAGAGCTAGTTTCCAATGCGACAGACGCAATATCAAAGCTAAAAAAGATTGCTTTGACAGAGGAGTTTGAAGGTGGCACTGATTATAAAATTGCGGTAACCTTCGATAAAGAAGCTCGCACATTGTCCATTGAAGACAACGGTCTGGGAATGAGTGGCGAAGAAATTAAAAAATATATCAACCAAATTGCGTTCAGTGGTGCAGAAGAATTTGCTAAGAAATATGAATCTGCGGATAACAAAGCAGGCATCATTGGACATTTTGGTTTGGGATTTTATTCTTCGTTTATGGTTTCTACCAAAGTAGTAATCGAATCCAAATCTTACAAGAACGGCGAACAAGCAGTTAAATGGGAAAGTGAATCTGGAACTGATTTTCAACTTTCTACCATCGACAGAGCAGAGCGGGGAACAAAGATTACCCTCCACTTAGATCCCGATTCTGGTGAATACTTAGACAAATGGAAACTAAAAGAATTAATCAAAAAGTATTGCGATTTCCTTCAAGTTCCAATCACTGTTGAGGCAGAAGAGGCTAACAAGAGAAAGGCGCTCTGGTCTGAGTCTCCTTCCTCTCTCAAGAAAGAAGACTATGTAGATTTCTACAATTACCTATTTCCTTTTTCGGGTGAGCCCCATTTCTGGGTGCATCTCAATGTGGACTTTCCATTCCGCTTACAGGGAATTTTATACTTCCCAAAATTAAAACATGAACTAGATGTTTCCAAAAATGGAATCAAGCTCTATTGCAATCATGTTTTTGTAAGTGATGAGGCGAATGATCTTGTTCCTCAATTCCTAACAGTTTTAAAAGGAACCATTGATATTCCAGATTTACCGCTTAACGTATCAAGATCTTATCTACAAACAGATCCATTGGTTAAAAAAATCTCTGCTCATATTATTAAGAAGATTGCTGACAGGCTAACAGAAGATTTCCGCAAGGATCGAACTACTTTCGAAGGCAACTGGGACGAAATCGCTCTATTTGTAAAATACGGAATCATCAGCGATGAAAAATTCTATGATGCTGCGAAGTCTTGCGTTTTATTTAAGTCGTCTAATGGTAATTATACTACATTAGAAGAATACCTCGAAAGAAATAAAGAAAAGAATGAGAATAAAGTCTATTATGCGCCGGAAGTAGAAGCATCTTCTTCTATCATGGAGCTATTCAAGTCAAGTGGGCTTGAAGCAGTTTTAGTTGATACAAGAATAGACTCGCATTTCATTCAATACTTAGAAGGAAAAAATACAGAGGTTCGTTTTCAGAGAGTAGATGCAGAGATTACAGATCAAGTGATTGATAAAACTACAAAGACTGAAATCGTCGATGAGAACAACAAAACCGAAGCAAATCGAATTCAAGAATTCTTCGCAACTGCAATTGGAAGGGATGGGCTTGAAATTAAAGTTGAATCTTTGAAATCAGGTGATGTGCCAGCCGTTATCATTCTGCCTGAGCATATGCGTCGTATTTCAGAAATGAATCTTGGTATGAATCATGACAAAGGTGCTCTGCTCAAGATGCATACACTTCTCATCAATGCCAATTCCAAACTTGTCAAGAACGCGCTTCGATTCAACGAAGGGGTTAATCCTGATAAGGCGAAACTCATTGCACAACATGTATATGATCTCGCTTTAATTTCTTCTAAAGTAATGAATGAAGCAGACATGGGAAATTTCCTTAAACGTTCTAGCCAAATTCTAGAAGATTTGACAAACTAAAATTAATTTTTTAAAAACCCGATAGATTCAATCTATCGGGTTTTTTTATGCGAAAGGAAAAAATGAAAGCTATAATATGCACGAAATACGGTTCACCAGAAGTTCTTCAACTAAGAGAAGTCGAAAAACCAATTCCAAAAGACAATGAAATTCTAATCAAGATTAAAGCCACAGCCGTAAACTCTGGCGACTATCGCATTCGTAAGGCTGATCCATTTGCAGTAAGATTCTTCTTCGGTTTAACAAAGCCAAAAAATATCTTAGGTGGAGTTCTTTCCGGTGAAGTAGAAAGCATTGGGAAAGACGTTAAGCGATTTAAAGTTGGAGATGAAGTGTTCGGCTCGACTGGAATGAGTTTTGGTGCGTATGCGGAATACAAGTGTTTGCCCGAAAATGCTACGCTGGCGATCAAGCCAAATTCATTTTCCCATGAAGAGGCAGCGGTGATTCCATTTGGTGGAAATACTGCTTTGTTTTTTATTAAAAAAGCAAAGATTTCGAAGGGACAAAAAGTTTTAATTTACGGAGCCTCTGGTGCAGTTGGCACTGCTGCTATTCAATTAGCGAAAGTTTTTGGTGCACACGTAACTGGAGTTTGTAGTGGGGCTAATATTGATTTGGTGAAATCGTTAGGAGCCGATACAGTCATTGACTATACAAAAGAAGATTTTACTCGAAATGGTATGGCGTATGACGTCATTTTTGATACTGTAAACAAAATTTCATTTTCGCAGTATTTAAAAGCACTAACTGAAAAAGGAGTTCTCATCTTAGCATCCGCTGGAATTTCCGAAATGTTACAAGGTGTGTGGACGTCGATGACTAGCGGAAGAAAAGTAATCACTGGAGTGATTAGTGAAAATACGGAAGATATGATTTTTATTAAACAACTTATGGAGGAAGGAAAAATAAAATCAGTCTTAGATAGAACTTATAACTTAGAGCAAATAGCCGAAGCGCATACCTATGTAGAAGAGGGGCACAAAAAAGGCAACGTGGCTATCAAA
>Ga0209174_10001257_pt1 | contig 18162 bp, 17 predicted proteins | sample JI91814BDNA_FD_187505 | JGI IMG/M metagenome (GOLD analysis project Ga0209174, IMG submission 187505) | Wastewater effluent complex algal communities from Wisconsin, to seasonally profile nutrient transformation and Carbon sequestration -... | ecosystem: Engineered > WWTP > Effluent > Algae...
TCTCCTAGACGTGGGCGTGACGGCGCGACCATAGGAAGTACTTCTCGAATGCGACCTTGGCCCAGTGTGCTTCTGGACCGGGAATGATGAACTCGTGCTCACGCGGACTTAGCATGTGATCGCCGACAATGACCATTCCCATGTTGCCGGTGTCCATGATGCAGTACGCGGACATGTCATCGAACTTGGCGTGCTGCTTTGGGAGTCCTTTGATGTCAGCAACAATATTTCGGACAGCGGTCTTCGCCATCTGTTCGGTCGGATAGCCGGTCTTGGGAACGCCGCATGGAACCGGAGTCTGTCCCGGTGGCTTGACATGCACCGCAACACCGGCTGCGTAGAGGTTGGGAAACTGCGGATGCTGATAGGAATCGTCCACCTCTAGGAATCCGTTCGCGTTGGCGAGTCCGGGCGTATTTCGGACCGCATCGACGCCCAAAAAGCGCGGCATCACCATCGTAAAATGGGACGGATAGAACTCGCCACTCTCAAGGAGAACTCCGTCCGACTTTACCTCTTTGATCGAAGCGCTCAGGTGGGTGCCGATGTGATAGTGGGAGAACATCCACTCGCACATCTTCTGTGCATTCCCAAAGCCACCGATTCCGAAGTGTGCCGCGAAGGGCTCTGCGGTCAGGTATGTAAGCGACGCCTTGTCTTGCAGCTTGTGCTTGGCGAGCTGATAGCGAACATTGAACAGGAACTCGTACGCAGCGCCAAAGCAGGCGGCTCCTTGTGCGGACGCAATCACCACTGGGCCGGGGTTCTCTAGGAACTTGTTCCAAGCCTGCCTTGTGCGCTCTGCCACCGCCAGTCCCACAATCGAATGGGAGTGCTCACGCAGACCCGGAATGTAGTCGTAGTCCACCTTGGGTCCGGTCCCGATCAGCAGATAATCATAGGACACCGGCTCGCCTTCCTTGAGGAGAACTTTATTCTCTGCCGGTAGAAATCCGCTGACCTCTTGTTCGAGGAACTCGATCCCGTGACTCTGGTAGATCGGACGGACATCGAAGGTGATGTCCTTTTCCTGTCGGAGTCCGAATGGATACCAAATCAGCGATGGAAAAAACAGAAACGTATGCGTATTGGCAATGACGGTGATGTCATGGTTGTCTCCGACCAGTTCCTTCAGCTCTAGCGCAGCGGTGTAGCCCGCAAAGCTTGTCCCAACAATCACGATTCTCTTACGGCCCATGAGGTTCTCCTGTCGTTTCCGCTTGTCGACTCTGCGACCGAAGGCTTCTCGGTACTCCCGTTGCTTCGGGATTCGGGCCTTGGGCGTTCCTGGATGTTTCAGTTGTCACGTTTTGTTTCAGGATGTTTCAGTTCCTTCTCGCTCTTGTCTTGGTGATGACACGCCGACCGGCGTGGATTGGGAACCGCTCACGTCTTGACGCCGAGTCGGGGCAGTAGCCAAAACTGCAACACGAACCACAGCGCCATGCCGCCCATCAGGACCAGCGTGGACTTGTCCATATCACACTCCTTCAATGACTATATTAGCAAGCATCATGCCATTCTTCGCTAGCGTCAGCGTATGCGCTGATCGAGCCAACCATCGAGCGCTTTCTTCGGCTGCGCACCAACGACTGTTTCCACCACTCGGCCCCCACGGAACAGAGTCATCATCGGGATGGAGTGCGCTTGGAATCGCGCCGCGAGCTGTGGGTTTTCATCGACGTTGACCTTGACGATCTTCAATCGACCCTGGCGCTCGCGGGCAATCGCTGTAAGCACGGGTGCCACAGCGCGACAGGGTCCACACCACGGAGCCCAGAAATCGACCAGCACCGGAACGGGTGAGTCTTCCACCTCCGCCCGGAATCGTCGCTCATCCGATTCGATGGGAGCCCCCGGAAGTAGACCACGCTTGCAGCGACCGCAGCGAGGCTCATCGCCCATTCGCCCTTGAGGAATCCGATTCACCGCACCACAGTCGGCACATGGCATCTCCACACTGTTCATGACAACGCCCTCCTGTCCAAGCAACGTGCGCATCTTCAGGCTGCTGTCAAGTCACTCAATGACTGGGGGCCGATGTGATCTTGTATATTCAATCAATTGATTGAATACTAGAACGCATGGTGACATCCCATCGGCAGTTCAAAGACAGCATTTATGAGCAGTTCGCTCGGATTGGGAAGGCCGTCGCTGCTCCCAAACGGATCGAGCTGCTCGACTTGCTTTGTCAGGGTCCACGGACGGTTGAGGCGCTCGCTGAGCAGGCTGCGCTATCGGTCGCGAACGCTTCCCAACACCTGCGGGTGCTTCGTGCTGCGCGGCTGGTAGAGTCCGAAAAGCAGGGACTCTATGTGGAGTATCGAGTGGCCGATGTCGAGGTCTGTCGCTTTTTCTTCGCGTTACGAAAGCTGGCCGACTCGCATCTTGCGGAGGTTGCTCAAGTTACCCAGACGTACTTTACGCAGCGTGGTGTAATGGAAGCTGCATCCGGTGACGAGCTACTGCGCCGCGTGAGAAGTGGAGAGGTCACGGTACTCGATGTAAGGCCGGAGGAGGAGTTCCGTGCCGGACACATTCCCGGCGCACGATCGATCCCGATTGCCGAGCTGAAGGCGCGACTTAGGGAGCTACCGAAAAGCCGCGAGATTGTCGCCTACTGTCGCGGACCCTACTGTGTGATGGCGGTGGAAGCCGTCGAGCTGTTGCGCAAGCACGGCTATCGAGCGCAGCGTATGGAACAAGGTGTCATCGACTGGCGCGCCCGTGGCTGGCGCGTTCAAGCACAGAGACAAGGAGCACGCTCGTGATCTTCAAGCCGTACTACTATTTCGAGACAGGTTGCGCCGCCTACCTCTTCGGCTGTGGTAGCTTGGGAATGTGTGCGGTCGTAGACGCTCACGAGCGCGATCTGGACGCTTATACAGAGTTCGCGGCAGCGAAAGGAATGCGTATCACCCATGTCATCGACACCCATGTGCATGCGGATCATCGCTCTGGAGGCCCCACGCTGGCGAAGAAAGTAGGAGCCGTGTACTGCCTGCATGAGTCGGCCAACGTCGTGCTCCCGTTCGTACCGCTGAAACACGGACAGGAGATCGAGCTAGGCAACACGCGAATCACAGTGCTTCATACACCGGGACATACGCCAGAGAGTGTCTGCTTGGTAGTCTCCGATCTGCGGCGCGGTCCAGACCCGTGGTTTGTACTTACCGGAGACACTCTTTTCGTTGGTGCAGTGGGTCGTCCTGACCTCCCCGGACGGGCACGCGAGAACGCTACCGACCGTACCACAGCATTCACGACAAGCTCCTCACCCTGCCAGATGATCTCGAAATCTATCCCGGTCACTTTTCCGGCTCTCTGTGCGGAGCAGGAATGAGCGGCAAGCCATCGAGTACGCTGGCGTTCGAGAAGCGCTGGAACCCGCTGCTACTGAAGCCTCTTCCTGAGTTCGTCGCCGCACTCTCTGATGTGCCACCAAAACCGGCGGCGATGGAGGAGATCTTGCGCATCAACCAGGGTCGGCCAGAGAGTCGCTCATGAGCGAAGTTCGGCTCGGTCTTCGTAACAATCTGGCGCAGTTTTCTCTGCTGGTCGTGGTGAATGCGTTCGTGGGCGCGATGGTTGGGATGGAGCGCACGATCCTGCCGCCGATTGCCGAGCAGGAGTTCCACCTGGCCGCAAAGACTGCGGTGCTGTCCTTCATCATCGTGTTCGGAATCACCAAGGCGCTGACCAACTACCTGGCGGGGCGACTCGCGGATCGCTTTGGCCGCAAGCACGTTCTTGTCGCTGGTTGGCTCGTCGCGACACCCGTGCCATTCCTGCTGATGTGGGCACCAAACTGGTCGTGGGTGCTGCTTGCCAACGTGCTGCTTGGCGTGAGCCAGGGCCTCACATGGTCGACCACTGTTATCATGAAGATCGACCTTGCAGGCCCTAAGAAGCGCGGCTTCGCGATGGGGCTCAATGAGTTCGCCGGTTACTTCGCCGTTGCAGGTAGCGCGCTCGCCACCGGATTCATCGCTGCGCACTACGGACTGCGCCCACAGCCGTTTTATCTCGGCGTCGTGTTCGTCGTATTCGGCCTCTTGCTTTCTGCGCTCTTTGTGCGTGAAACCAAGCATCACGTCACGACGGAATCGAACCTTCACGGAGAGTTACCCGCCGCAGCGATTCCCACCCAGAGCGAAGTATTTTGGCGCACGACTCTGCTCGACAAGAACCTGTCGAGCGTCAGCCAAGCGGGACTCGTCAACAACCTCAACGATGGCATGGCGTGGGGACTGTTCCCACTGCTGTTTGCTGCGGCCCAGATGAACCTCGAACAGATTGGCACGCTCGCTGCGATCTACCCGGCGACCTGGGGCATTGCGCAGCTCTTCACAGGTGCATGGTCTGACCGGGTTGGGCGCAAGTGGCTGATTGCTTCCGGGATGTGGGTGCAGGCGGTCGGAATCACGATCGTCGTACTGGCGAGCGGGTTCACTGGTTTCGCGGTAGGTGCCGCCCTCCTCGGTATCGGCACCGCAATGGTCTACCCGACATTGCTCGCAGCCATCGGTGATGTAGCGCATCCCTCGTGGCGTGCGTCATCCGTGGGTGTGTACCGACTCTGGCGCGACCTCGGCTACGCGATCGGTGCGCTGCTCGCAGGCATCACCGCTGACGCGCTCGGTCTACCGGCGGCGATGTGGCTTGTCGCGACACTCACGTTCGTATCCGGCGTCATCGTTGCCATCCGCATGCGCGAGACGCTGCGGCAGCCGTCCACGCCCATCAAGACCGAGCCGACCTGGAAGCGACGAGCCGCAGAAAGAAATTAAGCATGTAAAAGAACTCTTTATCCTAAATGATCCTCCCTATGGCACCGAGTGCCGACAACCTCCGAAAACCGACACTGTGCTGCTGACCGTGATGCATGCCAACAACGAAACTGGCGTGCTCCAGCCTGTCACTGAACTTGCGAAGCTTGCGCACGCGGTAGGCGCGATGGTTCACACCGATGCAGCACAGGCGCTGGGTAAGGTTTCGGTACGGGTGCGAGATCTTGATGTGGACCTCTTGTCCATGGCGGGCCACAAGCGCTACGCACCAAAGGGAGTCGGCGCGCTGTATGTGAAGCGAGGAACCTCGCTGGTTCCCTTCGCACTGGGTGCCAGTCATGAACGCGGTCTACGTCCCGGCACCGAAAACGTCGCAGCGATTGTCGGACTCGGGCTTGCCTGCGAAGTGGCCAGTCGTGAGCTGACGGAATCCGCTGTCCGTCTGCAAGGGCTGCGAGACTTGCTATGGAATCGGCTCTCTGAAGCCATTCCCAAGCTTGCAATCAATGGTCACTCTGCCTTGCGGCTGCCCAACACACTGAACGTGCGATTCCATCAGGTCACGGGGAATGCTCTGCTGGAGGATACGCCGGAGATCGCAGCCTCAACGGGCTCTGCCTGCCATGAGGGTTATGAGCGTCCGTCAACAGTCCTGCTTGCCATGGGAATCGATCCGATTGAGGCGCTCGGCTCTGTTCGGTTGACGCTCGGGCGCACTACAACGGAGCCGGAAGTCGAGCGTGCCGCAGAGGTGCTGATTCGCTCTTGGCGACGATTGGTACACGGCTCTTCACGCTGAACGAAAGCTGAGCACTCCGCTGCGCTTAGGATGACCACATTGCAGGATCTCGTCACAGAGTGCATTGCCGTGCAGGAGCGCAACAGGCTCTGTTCCTCACAGTTTGGACGGCACTTGTGTGAGTGATATCCCAACGCATCGAACCGTTCCTACGACACGACCTCACCCGGACGAGATGATTTGGTCGTAAGAACGGGTCGGTACGTTTCCGTCATTACACTTCGTCGATCTCGTTCAGGTGTGCCGTCCGCGGACATCACCGGTGGTTGGTTCGCGAGGAGGTGTGCGGATGGACTTAGAGCAGCTGCGCCGATGTCAGACTGCGCGTCGAGCCATCGGGGGAACGGTGGTAGCAGTGTTGGCGACAGGTTGCGTGCATCAGAGATCGGGTTGGGAAGCTTGCCACCCGGGTGCGCCTCGTGGTCGACGCCTGTTCGAGCGACCATCCTCTGCGCACAATCGAACACCTGCCGCAGCCCTTCTGCCGTCGGCCATGGGACGGCAGAAGGGCTGCGGCAGGAAGGGAGGCGATGGCCAAGCGCGCGACGATCCAACGCGCATTGGCCCGGGAATCCGGGGGCGATCAATATCTTTCACAACTGTTGCTCGACCTGGCAGAACGCCTGGGACCGCATCCCGCGGACGAATCGCTTTCCTATCAATCGGTCGTTTATTCCTCGACTCGCGCATCACTGAGCCAGTTGTAGAGCGTCTTGACGTCCACTCCCAGCTTCTCGGCGGCGCGGGCGCGGTGGCCGCCGCACTGCGCCAACGCCCAGCCCGCGTATCGCCTTTGCACGGTGCGAATCGGCAAGATCTCTCCTTCCAGGATCGGCGGTCGACTGCCGGCTTGCTGCGACAGCGCGGGGGGCAGATCCTCGGTCTGAATTTCGCTGCCGCGCGACAGCACCAGCGCCCGCTCAACGACATGCGACAGCTCGCGCACGTTGCCTGGCCAGTTGTAATCGAGTAGGCGCTTCATGGCTTCGGGCGAAAATCGCTGGACCGGCGACTGCGGATGGCGGGTTCGTTGTTCGCGCATGAAGTGCTCTGCCAAAAAAGGAATGTCCTCCCGCCGCTGACGCAGCGGTGGCAACTGGATCGAGACGACGTCCAGCCGATAGAACAGATCCTCGCGAAACGCACCCGCGCGCACCGACTGCCGCAGGTCGCGATGGGTGGCTGCGACCACGCGGACATCGATCCGACTGGCGCGATCGGAGCCGACCGGACGCACCATTCCCTCTTCTAGGACGTGCAATAGCTTGACCTGGATGGAGGGCGGGATGTCGCCGATCTCATCCAGAAACAGCGTCCCGCCATCGGCTTGCGCGAACAGTCCGCGACGACTGCGTGCGGCGCCGGTGAAGGCTCCTTTTTCATGACCAAACAGCTCGCTTTCGAGCAGCCCTTCCGGCAGCGCAGCACAGTTCACCTCGACGAACGGTCCGCCCGCGCGCCGACTCTCGGCGTGCACGATGCGAGTGACCAGTCCTTTTCCCGTGCCCGTCTCTCCCCCGATCAAAAGCGGCACGTCTGCGGCCGCGACCCGCTCCAGCGTTTCGAACAGCGCGCGCATCGGGGCGCTGTGTCCGACCAGCGTCTCACGTCCGAAACGTTCGCGCAGCGTCGTGCGCAGCGCATCAGCTTCGCGACGCAGGCGGGCATCCTGGATGGCGCGGCGCAAAAAGATCACCAGCTCATCCAGCTTGAACGGCTTGGTCAGATAGTGATACGCGCCCTGCCGAATCGACTCGATGGCGCTGTCGATGGCCCCGTGCGCTGTCATGATCAGCGTCGGCCGATCCGGGGCCAACAATCGCGCCTGCGCCATCAGCGTCAGGCCGTCCATCTCGGACATGCGCAGGTCCGTGACCAGTGCGTCGAACCGCTGTTCTGCAAGCAAAGCCAGCGCTGCGCGCCCGGAAGAAGCAGCCACCGCATCAAAGCCGTGATCGGCCAGTCCGTCGCACAGGGTGCGTGCCATCTCTAGCTCATCATCCACGATAAGGACGCGGAGGTTGGTTTCAGTGGCCATGGGAAGCGGTCTCCTCTGCTTGCGGCAGGACGATCTCGGCGCAGGTGCCGCCTTCGGGCAGCGGCCGGATGTGCAGGCTGCCGCGGTGGCTCTTGACGATCTCCTGCGTGATGGCCAAGCCCAGACCTGCCCCCTGGCCTGCGGGCTTCGTCGTGAAAAAAGGCTCCATAGCGCGCGCGGCGGCTTCCTCCGAAATCCCCACGCCATTGTCGGTCACGACAAACCGAACTTGATGGTCGCTGGCGCACACGCGCAGGACCACTTGTCCATGGGCCGGACACGCATCGCAGGCATTCAGCAGCAAGTTGACAAGCGCCTGTTCCAACAGATGCCGCTCGCCACGCACCACGGGCAAGGGCTCATCGGTCGACGTCTCGTGGCGCAGGGTGGTCTCGGTGGCTGCAAAGCGGTGCCACACCAACGCCATGGCCCCCCGGCAGAGGTCTGCGGGCGACAGCCGATCTGCGCTGGGTGCCTGATCGCGAACCAGCCCCAGGATGCCGCGAATCACCTGGCCCATGCGCACCGCTTGCTCCTGAATGACTTGCGCGCTGCGCAGTCCGCGCTCGTCGGCAGCCAGCCGCGTCACAAGTTGTTCGGCACGCCCGACGATGATGCCCAGCGGCGTCGACAGCTCGTGCGTAATCCCCATCGCCAGCGTGCCCAGCGTGGCCGCACGACTGGCCCGCTCCAGCTCAGCCTCACGTCGCCTGCGCGCTTCTTCCACGGCCAGCGCTTGCTGCGTGCGTAGCTCCTGCCTCTGCCAGTGCAGCGCGACGCCGCCCAGCACCAGCACGGCCCCGGCGGCGACCGTGACTGCCAGCAGCGCACGCCAGCTCGCTTCATCTTCTCGATCCCGCGCTCGCAGGGCGGTGGCCACGACGGCAACCCAGTACACCTGTCCCGGTGCCGCCTGAAAGTGGGCCATCCCTGCGACGGCGGCTCTGGGGGGCAGCCCCAGCTGGACGGCCAGGTCGCGGTGCAGACGCGCTGAGCCGAGTCCTTGCTGAACTTCTCCGCGCAGGAACTGAGGGTCTGTGGGCTGCCCCGTCAGCGTCATAAATCCCGGTGCGCCGGGCGGCCAGACCAAGGCCACCAAGGCCCCCGGCTGCTCGTGCTTTTGCAGCCCCGCCAGGGCCGTGGCCAGGGTCGCGGCGGGACGACCGTCGGCTCCGGTCAGGTGGGTCTCCAAGTTTGTGGCCAGGCTGCGGGCCAGCCGCTCTTGATGTTGTCCGAAGTCCTCCATGGACTCCGTGTGACGCCGTTTAACGTCCCACATCGACAGGCCCGCTATGGCCAAGACCGCCAGCAAGGTCCCAATGACAAGCAGCGCCGACCGCGAACGGGGCCAAGTCGGCGCGATCGGGGCAGGATCATTCATGGGTGTGACCATTTGCACCCCAGCGAGACGGTCCATGTTGTGTGGTTGCACAGAAGCAATCTTTAGGCCAGTTGCAGCATTTTGCTTCCCGACGCTGCCCTGCTGAGACGTCCAAAGGCCACAGGAAGAGTTCCCGATAGTTCGGGATTTTTTCCCTGACGCCGATCCGCCCAGGTTTTGTTCTTTCTCGTCTGTGGTGGGTCGTCATGCGCGCTGTCCCATGACCACATCGGCAAAATTTCCCTGCCCCTCCCCCACCAAGCGGCCTGCTGTCGACCCCAGCCCCGACACGCCCCGTCGAGAGCGCCTTTCACATCGACCTGGCACGGCGGGTGCTTTCCTCCGCAGCATGCGAAGGGATGCTCTCATTTCCACGCTCCTCCCCGCGTTCGCGCTGCTCTGGTTGGAGTGGACACCCGCAGCGCTCGCCGCCCTCACGACCGATGGGAACGACACAGGACTCACAGCCTTGGACCCAGCCCTCAAGCCCGCGATGACACTGGCCGATGCGCTGGCGTTCGCGCGGCAGCATCAGCCGACGCTTCAGGCGGCGCAGGCGCGCGTCGAAGTGGCAAAGCGGGCGGCGGGGGTCGTGCGCGCCGAGTGGCTGCCGCAGGTCGGTGCCACGGCGCAGCTCTTCTACGGCACGATGAACAACAGCACCTCCATGTTCTTGGGGGTGCGGACAACCGACTTGCCGCGCATCGGTGGCAGCCGCAGCGATGGGGGGTGGGGTGATGCCTCTCCATCGTCGCTGGTTGCGCTGGGCCTGCGGCAGAACGTCTATGACTTTGGTCGCCTGGCGGCGCTGGCCATGGCCGCCGATGCCGAGGCCGCAGCCATGCGCCATCGCGCGGTGCAGGAAGAGCTGGATGTGGCGGTTCAGGTGGAGTCGATGTTCTACGCCGTGCTCGCCGCCAAAGCCGTCGAGCGCGCCGCCGAGGATGCGTACCGAAGGGCCGGTCTGCGCCGAGATTTGGCCAAGGTCAGCGTGGAGCGCGGTCTGCGTCCCCCGATCGATCTGACCCGCGCCGAAGCCGACTTGACGCGCTTTGATGTCGGCCGGACGAGGGCGCGCGGCAGCATCGAAGCCGCGCAGGCGTTTTTCGCGGCAGCGGTGGGTGTGCCCGAGCCCCTACTCGATGCCGCTGGTGTGGTGCAGGAGGCCGGCCCGCTTCCGCCCATCGGCGAAGCGCTGGAGCAAGCGTTCGGTCGCGACCCCGGTCTGCGCGCCGCGCTCGCCCGGCTGGCCAGCCAGCAAGCCTTCACGCGCGCCACCACGCGGCAGTGGGCCCCCAACGTGTCCTTGACGGCGGGCGTCAGCGGTCGCGCCGGCGGAGCCCCCCTGAACAGTGGCCCGTCGGGACAGTCGGGCTGGCTGCCTATCGTGCCCAACTGGGACGTTGGGGTGGTCCTGCAAGCGCCGCTGTTCGACGGCGTGCTGCTGGCGCGGCGCAGCCAAAGCCAAGCCATGGAACAGGTCCTGAGCCAAGAGATCGACGTCGTTCGTCGCCGCTTGCTGGCCGAGATCCAGCGCGCGTACACCAGCTTTCGCATCGCGTCGTCTTCGCTGCCCGCGCTGCAAGCAGCGGCCCTGGCCGCACAGAAAAACTACGAGCAAGCGAATGCGCGCGTCCGCGCCGGATTGAGCACCAGCATCGAGCTGGCCGATGCCGAAGCGCTGCGTACCGACAGCGAAATCCAGCTCGCCGTGGGCCGCTTCGACATCGCGCGCGCTCGCGCCGCCTTCAACCGCAGCATCGCAATGGGCCTGTAGGCCAGAGGTCGTTTATGTCCGTCGAAACCCACACAGAGTCGCTCAGCAAGATCACCCTCGGTATCGGCCTGGGCGTGGTGCTGATTGGCATCGTGACCGGTGCGCTGTTTCTGCGTGCTCGATCCGAGATCAACCAAGTCGCGCTCAGCAGCCAGCCCAGAGGGGTCAGTACGGTCGAGGCTCAGGCCGCGCGCTACCGGCCGTCGCGTCGCTATGTCGGCACCATCGCACCCTGGCTGGAGGCGCGCATCGGGCCGCAGTTTACCGCTGCCTATGTCGACACCGTGCTCGTACGTCCCGGCGATGTGGCCAAGAAGGGACAGATCCTGGCCACGCTGGACTGCAAGAGCGCATCGGCGCAGAGCAAGGCGATGCAGATGCAGGCGCGTGCGCTCAGTGCCACACAAGAAGCGATCAGCAAAGAGGCGGGCCGCATGTCGGGGCTCTTGGAAGGGGGGTTCGTTTCGCCCAACGAAGTCGAGCGGCGCACGGCGGACAGCGCGAGCAAACAGGCCGAGCTTTTGGCGGCCAACGCGCGCCTGGTGCGAGCTTCGCTGGAGGTCGACGACTGCGTGCTGCACGCTCCGTTTGATGGCGAGGTCGCCGACCGTATGCTCGACCCCGGCGGCTTTGCCCGGCCTGGCTCGCCGATCTTGAACTTTGTGGCGCGTGACAAAGTGCGCGTGCTGGTCGATGTGCCCGAGAGCGACTTCGCCGTCGTGGCCGAAGGCACGGCCGTGAAGCTGCGGCTGCTGGCACTGGGCCGCGCCGTGCAAGGTGTCATCGCGCGCCGTGCCCCGGCCGCCGATGCGGCGACGCGCACGATCCACGCAGAGATTGATCTGAGCGCGGCGCTGGGCAGCATCCCTGTCGGCACCACCGCAGAGCTGAACATCGAGATCGGCGAAGCGCAGCCCGCCACCGAGATCCCGCTGCGCGCTGCGGCCGTGCGCGGTGAGTCGGCCACGCTGTTCGTGGTGAAGGACGGCGTATCGCACAAGCTGAAGATCGACGTGATGGGCGAAGCGGGCGGCAGCCTGTTCGTCGCACCCACGCTGATCGCCGGCACCCACGTTGTCACTGAAGGGCGCGCGCTCCTCAAAGACGGCGACTCGGTCGTCGACAAGCTGGAACCGGTTAAGCCTGCTCCAACGCCTCCGTCCGCCACGTTCAAGGGAGGCCAGCCATGACCCGCCTGTCCCTCAACAACCCGATCGCGATCCTGATGATCAGCTTAGCGCTCATCATCTTCGCCGCCGTCGTGCTGCCGCGCATGAGCGTGGACACCTTCCCCGAGCTGACTCCTCCCGTGCTGGTCGTCGGCACGCTCGCTCCCGGGCTGGGCCCCAAAGACGTCGAAAAGACGATCACGTGGCGCATCGAAAAATACGTCAGCGCGACGCCGGGCGTCGATCATGTCCAGAGCGTCTCGCGCAACGATCTGTCCGTCGTCTACGTCTGGCTCAAGTGGGGCACGGATCTGAACTCAACGCAGGTCTTGGTCCAGCAGCAGGTCGCGTTTGCCATGGCCGCGGTACCGAAGTCGCTGGGTGTGCTGCCGCCGTTCGTCCTTCAATATGATCCGTCAAACGCCCCCGTGATTCAAATCGCAGTCGCGGGCGAGACCTTCACCGGACCGCAGCTATATGACTACGCGCAAAACGTCATCGAGCCGGTGATCGAGGGCATCCCCGGCGTGGCCAGCGCGTCCCCGAACGGCGGTCGACAGCGTCAGATCAACGTCATCGTCGATCCCGTCAGTGCGCAGGCGCGCGGCCTGACATCCGCTGATGTCGTCGCCGCCGTCTCGCAGACCAACGCGCTTCTTCCATCGGGTAAGTTCATCACCGAAGGCTTTGACGCCAACGTCTACACCAACGCCGTGCCCGACCGCGTGAAGCTGATCGGCGATGCCGTGGTCAAGCTGAAACAAGGTCGCCCCGTGCTGCTGCGCGATCTGGCGCGCGTCGAAGATGGCGGCGCCCCCGAGACGCAGGCCGTGGCCGTCGATGGCCGCGAGGCGGTGTACCTGAACGTCTTGCGCGTGCCCGGCGGCAACACCATCGCCATCGTCGATGCCGTCAAGACAGCCGTTGCTGATATGCAGAAATCGCTGCCCGCCGGCATGAAAGTGCGCGCAATCTTCGATCAATCGACATTCGTGCGGCAAAGCTACGACGGCCTGCGCAAAGAAGTTCTGCAAGCGCTCGTCCTGGTCGCGCTGGTCATCCTGTTGTTCTTGCAGAATGCACGCGCCGTGTTGGTCGCACTAATCGCGATTCCCATCGCTTTCGCGACGATTCTGTTGGTGCTGTACGCGACCGGGCAGACGCTGAACGCTTTTACGCTCGGCGGTCTGACCTTGGCGATGGGACCGCTCGTCGACATCTCGGTCGTGGTGCTGGAATCCGTGCATCGCAAGCGCCACGCCGGGCAAGGGGAAGCCGAGGCCGCGCTGCATGGCACCAACGCTGTCGCGCGGCCCGCGCTGGCCGCCACACTGACGACCATCGCCGTGCTGATTCCCGTGCTGCTGTTGTACGGCCTGGCCAAGAAACTCTTTTCACCGCTGGCGCTGACCGTCGCCGTGGGCATGCTGGCGGGCTACTTCATCAGCATGACGATCACCCCCGTGGCGTGTCGCTACCTGCTGGGCGATCCACACCGCGCGCCCGGTCCGCTGGCCCGCCGCGTAGAGTCCGGCATCTCCTGGATCGCCGATCGCTACGCGGCGCTTTTGCGCGCCGTGCTGCCGTTCCGGGCGGTGCTGATCACCGCAGCGCTTTCGCTGATCGCCATGAGCGGCTGGTTCGCCAGCCAGCTGCCCAGCACCTTCTTTCCCGAGATCGACGAGAGCATGGAGCGCATCTACGTCAAGCTGGCACCCGGCACATCGCTGAAGCAAGCGGCGGCGCGCATCCAGCAGATGGGCGAGACGCTGCGCAAAGAGCTGCCCGAAGGCACCGTCTCGCTGGTTCTGTCGAACGTCGGCAGTCCGCAGAACGCACGCTCGGCGATGAACAGTCCGAACGCCGGTCCGCACATGGGCTTCATCCGCCTGGAACTTTCCGATGCCGAACATCGCGGTCCTTCGCAGCGCGAATTGGCCGATCGCGCCCGCACGATCTTGAGCACGCGCTTTCCCGGCGTCGATTTTCTTCAGTGGCCCGGCGGGCTGGTCGCCAGCGTCTTTTCCAACGGCTACCTGGCGCCGATTGTCATCGAGCTTTCCGGTGACTCGCTGGACGAGCTGTACGAACAATCGCTGGCCGTGGCCGAAGTGGCGCGCGATGTTCCCGGCATCCGTGACATCTACCCACAGCTTCAGATCGACTACCCCGAAGTGCGCATCGAAACGGAGCGCAGCAAAGCCGGTCTGGTCGGGGTGACGCTGCGCAGCGCAGCCCAAGCCACACTGGAAGCCACGCTGGGCAACATCAACAGCCCCAGCGTGTGGGTCGATGGCAGCAACGGCCAGTCGTACTACGTTGTCACGTCCCTCGATGGGCAGGTGATCCGCGACCCGGCCGCGCTGACCACCGTGCCGCTGCGCATCAGCGATGCGGGCAAGGCCGTGACACTCGCTTCGTACGGCCAGATCCGCCGTTCGCTCGGCCCCATCGCCATCGAACGCAACCGCCTGGAACGCGTGGCCACCGTCTATATGCAGACCGAGGGGCGGGACGTCGGTAGCGCCGCAACGGATCTGGAAGCGCGCCTGCATCGCGATCCGCGCACCTCCAGCCTGCACTTCCGCTTCGTCGGTCAAGTCGAGCTGATGCGCACAACCTTCGCTGGTCTGGGCGTGGCCATCGCGCTGGCCGTGATGGTCGTCTTCATGATTATGGCGTCGCAGTTCAAGTCGCTGCGCCTACCGCTGATTATGCTGTTCACGATTCCGGTTTCGCTGGTGGGCATCGTGTTGGCGCTTTTGGCCGCGGGCCAGGGCTTCTCGATCACCGCGCTGATGGGCATGCTGATGGTCGTCGGTATCGCGGTGTCAAACGGCATCCTGCTGGTCGATTCCGCGAATCACTTTTTGCAAGAGGGCAGCGACCGATTCGAGGCCGTCATCCGCGCCGCGCGCGTGCGCTTCGTGCCCATCGCCATGACCAGCCTGGCCACCATCACCGGCCTGCTACCCACCGCCATGGGACTGGAAAAAGCGGCAGCGTCCAACCGCCCCCTCGCGCTGGCCGTGGTCGGCGGACTTGCATCGTCCACGCTGCTCTCGCTCTTCTTGGTTCCCGCGCTGTTTACGCTGCTGGCGCAGCGGAAGCCGACCGACGCTGGGCCCTCGCCTGCCCTGGCACATCAGGAGCACTCTTTATGATGCGTCGCATCCTGGTTGCGTTGGATGCCTCTCCGCGCTCGCAACATGTGCTGGCTGTCGCGCGTCAGCTGGGCGATCTGGCCCAAGCCGAGCTGCGACTGTTTCACGTCCTTTACATCCCGGTCGACATTCCACCGGCCGGACGAACGGCCCCTGACGACGCAGAGATCCACGAGCGAGCCCGCGCGCACTGTGAACTCGCTCAGCTTGCCAGCGGCTATGCACGCATCCATGTGGAACGACCCGTCCTCGCCGATCAAGCCATCTGGCGCATGATCGTAGACAGAGCAGACCAACCAGACATCGACTTGCTGGTCATGGGCAGCCATGGCTACGGTTCGCTCGAACGCCTGCTGGGCACCACTGCTGCGCAAGTCGTGAATCACTGCAAACGCAACGTGCTCATCGTTCGCAGCACGTCGTGACACGGTTCGGCGCACCGAGCTTCGCACAAGCCCGTGGCCAGCTTCTTCTGATGCGCAAATTCTGCGACGCGTGCTTGCGTCCTACGCACAGGTTGCGCAGATCTCGCCCCGCCGTCATGCCCGGCGGTCCCTGGTCGACCGCAAGCCCGCCACAGTGAGTGGTTTCATGGAGAAACAATTTGTTTCAGCACTGAAATATTATCTCGTCTCCCCACTTCAACCACCCGCCGAGGCGCTTGTGAGCCCGTGCTACGCCTGCGGTTCGACGGAGACGTTGACTTCAAGACCCTGACGGACCGGCGCTGTCCCTCAGGCTGTTGAAAAAAGATAGGCGGCGCACGTTGATTCCTAGGCTGCTTGGGTTTCGGGAGCAAGTCCTAAGTGTCGGTCGTGGTCACGTAGGGCTTTGATGAGTGAGGGGAGACTGCGGTATCCTTTGAGTCTCCGGAAGCGCTTGGCGGCATCCATTGCCGTCGCACAGGTCCAGCGCAGCGCCATCTGTCCGTCTCTCCAGTTCTGCACCCGTGCGCTGAGTTTGCGGACACTCCCAATCAGATTCTCGATCAGGTTGGTGCTGGACAGATGGCGCACGAGTTCGTCTGGGAGCCTCAGTCGCATCACGGTCAGAGTCTCCGAAAGTCCTTCACGCAGCGACGCGGCGGCACCGGGATGCTCGATTTCCAGCGAGCGCGTTCCCCAAAGACCTCGCGCACGGCCTTGCTAAGAGCCTTGCTTCCGTCGAGAACCACGAGCAGACTGCGCTCTGTCTGCATTCCGTGCTCGCGCAGATCACAGAGCAGTTCACGGCAGGAGACGGCGTTTTCGGAGGCTCCTTCGCGCATTCCCAACACGTGTTTGTTGCCCTGCTCATCGATTCCTACTGCGACCAGAAGGACATGCTCTGCCACATGAACTCCGTCGAGCATCAGCACACAGAGCTTGAGGGAATCCAGCCGACGCTGAAGGAACTCCTCGACCTGCGCAGAGGTCTGTCTGACAAAACGACGACTCACCGCGCTCTTGCTGGTTCCGAAGGAGTCGAGGTCATCGGGCAGCGGCTCCAGCGAACGAGCGTACTTTCGCGTGCTGACTCCCACCAGCATCTGTTCGGTGGCGCGCTGGTCGAGCGGATCCTCGTTCGAGAACTGCTCCCACGTCGGCAGCTTCAGCTCCTGGCCATCCACGGAACGCACGCGCGGCTTGCGCACCCGGACGCGCCGATCGCCCAAGACCAGCTCGCCCTGGGTCGAGCCGTGGCGATTGGCGGCACGCTGCGGATCATGCTGATAGCGCGGACCACACAGCGCAGTCTGCTCGGCCTTGAGCAGCGCAAAGGGCGCATGCATTCCGACGGTATGTACGAGCTCCTGTAGGCTCGTGGCGTCCACTGCCGGCAGAGTAATCGGCAGCTCTCGTGCGGCTTCCTTTTGGTTTCAGTTTGCTTGTAGTGTTTCGCATCGGTGGCTCCTGTCTGTAAGAACCCCGAGAATTCTCCCGGGGAGACTTGAGCCGCCATCTTTTCTTCAGCCTGAATTTCCACAGCGGACGGGACAGTGCCCTAAATCGGTAGGTGTCACACTCCGTTGGCCAGGAGTATTTCCTCCTCTCCGCATCCGTGGTCCCGCGTCAAGGCAGACGAGAGCGCCCGCTACTCACGCCACCATTCATTCGTGAGAAAGCGATTCGGAGTCCACTCAGGAATCGGTTCGAGGTTGCGGAGTCCAGTTAGTGCCTGGCGTCCCATCGACGGCAACAGAGACTCACCGCGACGCCGATTAGCGGAATCACCGCCAACCCAAGGAAGAACGCGCTGTGCGGCACTCTGTCCCACAATCCGCCGATTCGACCCGCGACCCAGAAGCCAATCGCTGTCGCGGCATACCACGCACCGATCCATCGTCCTCCGCTCTGTGGTGGAGCGAGGCGAAGGACGAATGATGGACCGAGCGCTCCGACCAGCAGCTCGGCGACCGAGAGCATCAGCAGACAGCCGAGGAGCCATCCGATGCTGACTAGTTTCATGCTTCCTGATCGCTGCGCGGCGATGAGCATCGGGACATAGGCCAGACTCGTTACCGCCATTCCTCCCGCGATTTTATTGGACATGCTACCGAGTCCGGGCGCGGTTCGCAGACGAATCAGTAGGCGAGAAAGCAGCGGTGACACCGCGATCACCAGTCCAGAGTGCAGCGACGCAATGTACGGCACCGGCAATTCCCAGGTTAGGAATCGGCGATCGGTGTGATCGCGTGCCCAGAGAAGCAGAGTCGTGCTCGCTTGCATGTGCGCCACTGTGAACAGCAGCGAGATCAGACACAGACAGAGTAGTAGCGGGAGGGAGCCGTGAGGAGTATCGCAGTTCATCGAAGCAGCGACAGGTTCGCACTGTTCAGCAGCGCGTAGGAGTGAGCTGTGCGAACGGAGAATGGCCCATGCTGCCACGAGTCCCAGCGAAGCAACCGCAAAGGCGGCGGGCCACCCGAGCCAGCAGCGCGCAGTCTCTCCCACGACCGGACTTACGATCGCGCTGGCGTTGGCGAGCAGGTAAATCAGGGTCAGTCCGTGGTCGCGATGCTCGGGGATGCTGGCATACAGCCGGGTGGCGAGCGCTTGCGGCGC
>Ga0209174_10001259_pt1 | contig 18161 bp, 16 predicted proteins | sample JI91814BDNA_FD_187505 | JGI IMG/M metagenome (GOLD analysis project Ga0209174, IMG submission 187505) | Wastewater effluent complex algal communities from Wisconsin, to seasonally profile nutrient transformation and Carbon sequestration -... | ecosystem: Engineered > WWTP > Effluent > Algae...
CTCCTATGACGCCCACACCGCAATGAGCACCCGCGCCCTCAACTCCCCCGCCGTCCTCGAAGGACTCATGGAAGTCCTCCTAAACTATTCCAAACTCTGGGAATCGCTACGAAACCAGGCGGCGGGGTGATGGCGGCGGCATCGAGCGGAAAGACAAAGCCATGAAGCGCTGGATCGTCCTCACCATACTTACCGCAGCCTGCGTTCCACTGCCGTATTTCGGCGGACTTGCCGCGCAGGTCGCACAGACAGCGCAAGAGCAGTCGCGGGAAGAACAGAGACAGGAGCAGCAGCGAGCAGCCGAACGGCAATGGGCGTTGGATCGTGCGCGCTGGCTGGCGAAGCAACGGCAACAGCAGTCGGAAGCGGCCCAGCGAAAGTGGGAGGCCGCACAGCAGGAGCAGGCAGCGGCGCGGCTTCGCTGGGAAGCGACCCAGCAACAACAGGCAGAGACGGAACGAATCCAGCGCCAAGCCGTCCCATATGCTGCCGAGCCATACACCAGCCAGCCGGAACTGCACTCTGATCCAACCATCGAGCAGCAGGTTTCCCGGCCTCTTGCTGAGTCTGCGCCTACACAACCAGATCCGTCCCTTGCTGCTCCACCAGATACCAACGCCAGACCGCCACTGCCTGCAGACTCAAGTGAGCCTCCTGTCGATTCGGCTTCTCGGGTCGCCCGTCAGCAAGAGCGTGCATCGCGTTCCCCAAAGAAGACGGAGCTGCGCAAACCCAAGCCTGCCGCGAGGCGGTATGAGGTCTATCAGGTGCTCATGTGCAATGATGGAACGGAATCGCCAACGTGCTCTTGTGGTGGCCCGCGCCGGGGTTGCTGCTCGCATCACGGCGGAGTGAGCGGCTGCGCCACGCAACGCATTCCGCTTGACCCGTAAGCACCCCCGTGCTCGTCTGCGATGCGCAGGCGTATCCGTCTTATGGTGAGACGAAGTCTCGCATCGATACTCGACCGAACGAAAGGGAACTCGTGATGACCAGCAAGCGATTTCATGAAGTGATTCTTGCCGCGCTGCTCGGCTGCGCAACGATGCTGACCCCCGGCCCTGCGCAAGCGCTTCCCGCACCGGGTTCCAATCAAAGCGTCGTCATCACGTATTACGCAGACTCAACCGGCACTGTCGAGGTCGGCTGGCGACAATATGGTGACTGTGGAGAAGGCTACGATGTCGGCGTCCACACAAGATACTTCGCAATTGAAATAGCGACGTGCTCCGCCTCGCCAGACATCAAGATTCCGGTGCCACTTCCGTTGTGCTGGACTGTTCAAGGCACGACTTGCCACAGTGACAGGGCAACCCAGCGCTGCACCGACGGAGAATTCGACGACTATGTCTGCACTTGCTCATCGCACGCTGGGCAATGGCAATGCCCCGAGGTTCGCTGACCGATCGGAGTGCTGGCTAGACCGAGCCCAGTCGACCGGGATGCCGAATGTGCAGTTCAACCTGGTGATCTTGACGACCAACCTACTCCGTGAAGGTGACCTGCCGCTGGCGTGCGAACTGCGCGAAAGCGACAATATCCCCCTGATGGATTTGGCTGATCGTGACAACGAAGCGGACAAAATCCTGGGGCTCGGTGCCGATGACACCATCACCAAGCCGTTCACCCCCCGTGGGGTAACCATTCGAGTCCGCAACTGTTGAGCCGCACCACCTGGCTACGTTGACGTGCTAAGATGAACGGAATGCGTCGAATCCTGTGGGCTGGTCTATGTGTGGGCATCCTGGGAATCGCGTCCTGCAACTCGTGTAAGTCCAGCAAGCCGAGCGCTGGTGACTCCCTTCACTGCCCCCCTGTCCGAGACTGTTTGAAGACTTATCTCCGAGGCAGCGGGGACATCTGTGTCATAGAGCGCCTAGTGCAAAACAGCGCTGGTGCCGAGTGCTATTGCGAGCGGGGCAAGCCTCCTCTGGCATTTAAAGACGTAACCTATATGTTGATGGTCGGCAACGTCAAACACGGCGACTGGCTATCCAATACTGGTGTGGCGATCTATCGAGACGCCCATGGCATTTGTATCCTTGAGTCAGCGAACTGGAAGATGTAGACCGTGGCGTGCCTCGACTGCTCCATTGCTACGGAATGGCAGCGGTCGAGAGAAGTCTTGATCAAGTCGGCACTTGAATAGATGACTCGGACCGCTACAGTTGGCATGGGACGAGTTCAGCCACCGCAGCCCGTCAGTGGCCCTATGCGCGACGTCTTCCATGCGTTCCGCCCCCAGGTACTGGCCTGACCCATCCCCCCATATTTTCCGTCTCGGTTTGGAATCGTCTCAGTGGAGATTCTCAAATTACCACCTGAGTCCGCCATCTCTGACGACAAATCGGCTATCTGATACCGCTTTATTAGTCACGAACCAGACTCCTTTCATGTACTCCCATCCACTCCTTTGGGATTCACGAGCGGACTCCATTCTTCATGACTGTTTCGACGCTGAGCGCCACAAAGCAAGGACGCTTCGCTCCGTCCGGGATGCCGCAGTCCCACCTTCTGCGGGCGACCCGAGGATCTCCCAGTTCCTATGCAGAGTGTTTCCATGCGTGCACGAGTTCTCCGACCGAGCAGGGTCGAGCAGGCTCGCGCGCTGTTGCGCCTGCTCATCTCGCCTTCCGGTTAGGGTAACACCGTCGGCACCCTGATATGACTGATTTCGCGGCTCAATACCCAGCCCGCGTGTGCCCCTGTCAACGCTTCGACCACTCCCTTTCGGGATGCAGCCGCATAACTCGGGGCCATCGTGGGTCGCTAGCCCTTCGATGTAAGGCTCTTTCATCCTCTGCTTTCTGCTAGTTTCACTGGCTCACTACCCTTTCGGCCCCGTTGTACTATTCGATCCCCTTGCAGATTTCTTGGTATGTGCGGGACTACTCGAAGGAGGACCGTCCTATCATCGGACTCCGTGGCATATGCGGCAGTTTTTCGTAGTGGACCCGCTTGGAATCGAGAGCTTTCTCCACAGCAATCGCGCGTGTCTACACGGCTATCCGCCGACCTCCGAAACGTTTGTGGACCTTGTGCGGAGTGTCTGGGTCGAGGAGACGAACCCTCTCGGGAAGATGATCACGATGGCGTTCTCTCAGCGTGGGCTGTACTAGAGACTGACAGCATGCCCGCACAACCTGACGAGCCATCCAGTGCGAGTCCGGCACAGATGAGACGCCTTACTTCGACGTATTGAGGAGGATGGTGACATCATTGCTGTTCGCATTCGCGACAGCGAGGTCGGGCTTGCCGTCTTTATTGAAATCACCCACCGCCACCGAGCGGGGAGAGAAGCCGACCGGGATATTCGTGACCACCCCGAATCCTCCTGATCCGCTTCCAGGAAACACACTCACGTTGTTGCTGTCTTGGTTCACCACCACCAGATCTGTCTTACCGTCCAGGTTGAAGTCACCGAGCGCAGCAGCAACGGGAGACGTTCCCACACCAAAGTTGGTAGCCACACCAAACCCGCCCATGCCGTTGCCAAGCAACACACTCACGTTGTTGGTGCCGGTGTTCACAACGGCGAGGTCAGGGATGCCGTCTCCGCTGAATTCTCCCACGCTGATCGCCATCGGATTTTGAGCTACTCCCAAAGCAAACTTTGTTGGTGCGCTGAAAGACCCCGTCCCATTTCCCAGCAACACACTCACGTCCATGCTGTCTGAGTTGGCCAGCGCGAGGTCGAGCTTGCTGTCACGGTTAAAGTCCGTGTCAAGGACCAACGCGTCTCAGACGCAGATTCCTTAATTCTCCCTCGCTGGACTGTGTTTTTGATGTGGTTTTTATGTGCGATAAAGTACTTTCTGAAACCTCATGTCCGTTCGCAGGCGAGGTGGGCGGACAGAGGGCTGCGGTGGGAGGTGTGGACGGTTTGGGGGAGTGAATCGATCCGCAGCAGCTTACTGGTTGGGGGTAGGAGTCTCAGGAGTAGGAATCCTGGGAGCGCAGGATTTCGCTGGAACGGACCTGCGGGAGAGCTTGCTTGGGAGTCTGCTGGTTGCGGTAGCAGAGCATTCGGAGGGAGTACGTGTTGTGCCCTGATTGGAATGGGAGAGCAGCTCGGGATGGGAGAGGGCCTCCTCAGCGGAATCTGTGGGTGATGATTGGTTCTGGGAGGGCGCCGAGGGTGTGGTAGAGGGCGATTTCCAGGGTGCTGTACTCGCGGAAGCCGTAGGCGTTTCTGAGTACCACTTTGGCTTTGTTGTTGAGGCCCTCGACGACGCCGGAGGACAGAGTGCCTTGGGCGGCAAACCAGTTGAGCAGGAGGGCGCGGTGATTGCGGAGTGTGCCGACGACTTTCTTGATGGGCGCAAGTCGCGAGCGCATCGCGATTCGGCACCAGTCATCGAGGAGTTTCCCAGCGACGGTGGCACGTACGTACTTCCAGAATCGCTGGAACTCCTCTCGCAGTAGGTACGCACGCACGCTGCGGAGGTTGCAACGGAGCAGCTCGCTGAGTTTGCTGGCCTGCCGCTCGGTCAGGTTTTCGGTGCGCTTGAGCAGACAGAATCGGGTGTGATGCAGCAGCGGCTCCCTCCCTTCCCGCTTCAGCTGTTGCACCTCTTCTCGACGGACTTGGTCGATGGCTTCATTGAATTTCTTCATGATGTGAAAGCGGTCTAGGATGTTGAGCGCTTGACTGGCTTTCTCCTGAATCACGTTGAGGTAAGGTCGCCACATGTCGCTGCAGACGTAGCGAAGTCGCTTGCTGCGCACGGTACCGAGCAGATCGAAGCAGCCGCGCAGACTCTGTTCGGTACGATCGCGAGCAATGTAGAGGAGTCGCTTGCTGCCGTCGCTGATTTCGTAAACGAGGGTCACGAATTTCCCGCGCAACCACAGAATTTCATCGACGCCGATGGCCTTGATGACGGAAAGTTCACGATGCCGGAGTCCCCACCACACCGCCATCTGCACCGAGCGAAATACCGCCTCGTAGCTGGTCCAAAAGGACTCTGCGACCTGCGTCCAGCTTAGCTTCTTGGCCCACCGCGCGAGGAACCACTGATAGGTCAGACACAGAGTCTCTTTGCCCTGCGCCCAAGGCACTTTCTCGACGTGGATTCCGCAGCGCGGACACTGAATGCGGCGTGGTGAGTACAGAAAAAGATCAGGATTCCCCACAGCGGAATGAACTCGTAGCGGCGCTGCGGCAAGGTGTCGCAGCCAGGCCCTGGCCGCTCGCAGACCGAACAGAGTCCCCGACTCCGCCGTCGCGCACGAATCGGAATCTCGATGCTGAGCGGCTGGTTCGGAGGACCCCAGCGCTCTGTTCCATAGACAAATCCCTTGTGCTTCTGAATGCGATTGAGGATATTGCGGACCTGCATTCTGCCTCGAAGACGGATCGAGTATAGTGACACTTTCTCCCTACGCTCGCTGACGACAGAATGCACTCCTTTTCGTTGTCGAGTCCGGCACTTTTCTCATGGAGAGGGCCAAATTCCCTTGAGGGGTGCAAGCGAAGGAGAGACAGTTCCTACTGCTCTCTCTCGACGGTGATGTTACTTCGGAGGCGACTCTGAACCGACCTTTTGTCGAGCTAGATTCTATGGTGGCCAATTTCGTAGCTCCGCTTCCTCTGGCCCAGACGGACTGCCTGGCAGGCCGTCCTAATTGGCCTCCGGGCATCGTGACTCCCCCCAGTCAAGGGTCGCCGTAGGCGACGGCGATAGCCGCTCGCCCTTTACTGGGGGGAGTCACGATGCCACCACGGTCGCTAGCGTCGTCCACCAAGCCCCCGACCTCAGTTCACCCACAAATTCCGCTGGGGGCCCAAAAAATGAGCGCAAAATTTGGGGTCAGAATCTGGGGTCAGAAGATGAGGTCAACTGTTGGGGCCAAAAAATGGGGTCAACAAATGAGGCCAAAAGTTGACGTCAAAAGTTGTGGTCATCTGCTCGATCTGGGGTAGGGAATCGTATGCAATGATCGCACCACCGCCAATGCCATGAAATCAAAGCACTTTTCGTGCGGCGCAAAAATTGCAAAGTCATCGGCATTGGGAAGTTTCAGTGGCCCAATTGGATGATCATTTTCAGCGGTCATTTTCAGTGGTCATTTTCAGCGGTCATCTTCAGCGGTCATTCTCGGAGGTCAGAAGCTGGGTTCATCTTGGTCGGACACCACGGGCACCGTAGAATGAGTAGCAATGCTCCCATCCTGAAATCAACAGAACCACCAATGTGTGCATTTCTTCTCAATGCGCTATAATGGGAAGTAATTTTCCCAAGCCGCAAACCAGGTTGATCTTTGGTATCGTTTGCATCACAATTGGAGCGATGGCAGCCAGAAAGTGTGCGCGTGCGGTCTGCAACGGTACGATATCGGAGACGGCCCATTGGTCGCAGATCTACTGCTCAAAACAATGCAAGGCACTAGGCAGATACTCCACGCACGATGTGCTTGAAATCGATGATCCTCTGACACTGATCAACCTTGCGGCTGAAAAGTACGGAGCCCACTATGTTCGATTCGGCTGGCGCTCAAACAAAAGCTGCTTTTGGTGGTATTACCCAGCCATACACTGCCAGGTTCCGCTGGAGAAGATTCCGCCGCTTCCTGGACCCGGTTCTTATCGCATTATCTTGTACAACGAAAGAATCGAACCGGATCGCGAACATGAATTTTCATTAAAGATAACCCCGTCCGAGCGATGCTTGATTACCAGCGGTAGCAGGAAAATCGGGGTCGGATCTTGATAAGCAGCAACGCTGAAACGGTTCGCAAACTGTTGCAGCCAAGGGAAGACAAAATCCGACTGTACCAAAGCACACCCAGCGGGCCGCAAGTGTATCCCTCTATGACGAGTTTCCTGCTGCCGGCGTTCGTTCCTGCGGACTTGGTCGGGCCCGTGAGCATCGATACCTTCGATCTGAAGGGCCGTCCGCTGCGGCGCAAGGTGGATGCCTATTTGCCGGGCCGTGAGTCAGCGGTTTCGGAATCCAATGCACAAATCACAGATTCACAAACAGCAACCGGCAAACCACCCGAAGCGGCGCATGGCAAACTGCCCCAACCAGCCCATGGCAAGCCACCCCAACTGGCCCGGGGCAAACCGCCTCAAACGGCGGAGCGAACTTTTTCAAGCCCATTGGACGATTTGCGTGGCCGGATACAAGCAGGGTCCCGGGCTCAATCCACGAACACCACACCATCGTCAAGTCCGCAACCGTCTCCGCCGTCAGAAACCCCTCCCGGGTCGGCTCAAAATCCAGAGAAAGACCTTGCGCGCGAGATGACACTGGCACAAATACAGCAGCTCCGGAGTCGCACCCAACGAGCAGAGGCAGAGGCGGACAGCGAGATCGAGCTAGAGCGGATGTCGCTCATACAGAGTTCAACCTACACAACCGAGATCGGTGAGTGGCAGCAGCTCTCGTCCTTGACTCGCCAGGATCTTTACCGCGGTGCCCAGCGCACCCAAGATCTGGCCCAGCGGCAGATCGAGCAAGCGGACTATGCGGCGCGCCGAATGCTCAAATTGAGCAAGAAGTCGCTGCGCCTCATGGACAAGGTTGCGAAACGACTGAACAGCAAAGCCTTCCGCGTCCCACCGCCACCGAAACCACAGGTCGACTGGGGTGCCATCGTCGTCGAAGGAATGCGCACGTTGTCCACCTTTGCGACGGCGCTCTCGCAAGGGGCGACTCCGAACTCACAGGCCTTCGCAGCCCTGGCAGGACTCGCAGCGTCTGCAGCACCTGTCGCGCCTGCAGCGCCTGGCGCGCCCGCAGCGCCCGCGGCCCCTGCTGTCCCCGCAGCGCCCGTAGCGCCCGCCACGCCCGCAGCGTTCGCAACCCCTGCGATCAACACGGTCGAAGAACCGACCATTGTTTTGACCAAAGAGCGGCTGCTTGCTTTCGCAGCAGCAAATACGCTCGGAGTTGTTGGCAACAGCGAAACCCTAGCCGCGCTCGTCCGAGGTGACAGACTCCACCTCACCCTCAAGGGAATCGAGCCTCCCGTACATGGGGTTTATCACATTCGAAAATCGACGCTCATCCAACTGGCGGCGGATGGGATTTTGACTTTGATCGGCGATAGCGATGGGTTTCGTCTCTTGGTTGAGAGTGGTCTATTTGAAGAGTTTCTGCGAACGGAGCAAGGCGAGACACAGGGGACAAAGTGATAGGCCTTGCGATTCCGCTCCTCGTCCCTGGCTCTTCCTCGGCCATTCTCTCTACGGACCTCGGGCTAGCAGAAAACCAAGGTCGCCGACGCGGCTGACCCGCGTGCCCTTCCCCTGGAACTCCGCACGCGCAGGACGCGTGTTGCCGAGGCACGAGCCACCGCCAATGCGTCGATGGAGCCCCACGGGTTGGCGGCCTTGCTTCCTACTGGGTGGTCTACGTTTCCTGTCTGTTTGGACGCAGATAGACTCCGGATGAATTGCGAATACTGGCCAGGCCGCAAGCGACGGGCTGCGCAAACAAGGCCATCGCTTCCTCACGACTAGCACACGGATGGAAGCGGACTCCGTAGCCAGAGACATCCCACACGATGAAGTGCCACTTGATCCCGTCCTGCTCGCGATACCAAGCGACCTCCCACACATAGAGGTGAGCAGCCTTCCCTGGCTGGGTTGCTGGATGCTCGACGGTCTTGATGGCGACCATCACATCGCGCACGGGATCGGTGTGGAACCGTGCCGCAGCATCGAGCCAGAATAGAAGCGCCCGCTCGTTTGGCGTCGCGGCGCTGTCGAGTTCAGCCAACCAGGGGCGGCTGGCTAGGTGTGGGGCCTCCATCGTCGCAAACTGCGCCATCTTCTGTGGCAGATAAACTCCTCGCCGTCGGCTTCTTCGTCGGGAACGGCTGAGCTTGATCGATGCTTGTGCTGTGTTTTCCATGACTTCACCTCGCTTGGACCAGCATAAATGTGCTGTATACAGAACAATTACATTCTGTTCTATTCGCTTACAAGTTCTGGCTACAGAACAAGGCGTACTGGCTGTGTCTTTACCGTCGCAGACGTGTTAAGCGACAGGCCGTGACTTTGGCCTGCGAAAAACTCGGCGAACGCCTCTTTGAAGCCCGCGACCGGGCAGGCCTCACGCTGCGCGAGCTGGGCCAGCGCTCCGGCGTTTCGTGGTCGTCGATCAGTGCGATCGAAAAGGGCCGCCAGTCGGCCACCGTCGAGACAATCGAGCGTCTAGCACTCGCCCTCGGCGTGCGCCCCTCGTGGGTGGCGTTTGGGGAAGGACGTGGGCGGGCAGCTCGTCACAAGCGGACGATCCCAGATGGAGTGCATTCAGACGCCATCTGAGGAGCCGCTTCGACTCGTTCGCGAACAGCTCATCGAAGAAGAACCGACATTACAACGCCGGGGCCGAAGAGGTACCGATCGAAAAATACACCCCGTTCAGGTACGCAGTCGTCGCACAGAGCGTGCCTGTTCGCGATAGGGAGTCCTACGGACAGAGGTCGTCGGGATCTTTCGGCACGGACCGCGAAGAGTCTGGCATAGAGTGTTCGCTGTCGTCGCCGAGTTAGTCACGCTCCGGGCGATCGGTTCCCGGACCGTGGTGCCGAAACCGCGTTTGTTTTTCCTACCCAGCCCTAGCTGGATTTTCTCGTCGCTGGTGCGATGGAACGCTCGCCAACCCACACGTCGCTAGCTAATGACGAGCTGGGCGAGGCGATCCTAAACCGCGATCTGACAACCATCTCTCGCATTGGTTCGATTGTCGCTGCCATCGTGAGGCGAGGCGCAAGCTAAGCCAGGACCGAAGCGCATTGATCGTTCGCGCGCTTGCCAGATCCGCAGAAAAACGCAAGATCGGTCTTAGTAGCGGCAGTCATCCACTGTCGACGGAAAAGTCAGTTCACCTTGATCCTGATTCGCTAGAAGCCTACTTTCGCCTACCTTCGAGGGAAAAGTATGCGCAGAGGACGACCGATCGCGATTTTACTGACTGGCACTACCATTCCATGGTGTCGTTGTGAGGGCGCTTGCGGTTTTTCCATCAGTCCATCGAAGCTATATCGGTGCGTGGGGCGAGCATGAAACCGAAGCGACCGACGCTCAACGACGCCCAGGAGCGCGCAGCGACTACCACAGAGGGTCCGCTACTGATTATCGCGGGCCCCGGCTCTGGCAAGACACACACGCTCGTCGAACGGATCGTCCACCTGATTACCGAGCACAAAGTCGCACCGACCCAGCTCCTGATCTCGACGTTCACCGAGAAGGCAGCCGCCGAGCTGGTGACGCGTATCTCAAACCGGCTCGGCGAATTGGGGGTCGCGCTGAACGTGCATGAGATGTATCTCGGCACGTTCCACTCTATCTGCCTTCGGCTTCTCGACGAAAACCGCGAGCACACACGCCTAAAGCGAAACTATGCGGTCCTCGATCAGTTTGATCAGCAGTACCTCCTGTATCGCGCCCTTAACGATTACAAGGCAATCGAGGGCTACGACACCATCATCAACAACGCCACTGGACGATGGTCGCAAGCGGCAGACCTCGCCGCTTGGTTGAGCTTGGTTAGCGAGGAGTTACTCGATGTACAGCATCTACTTGTTGCCGATGACCCTCGAGTGCGCGCCCTCGGCCGACTCCACTTGCACTATGAGCAGCAGCTCGTAGCCGAGAATGCTCTCGATTTCTCGACGATCGAGCTGGAAGCGTATCGACTACTTACTGATCACCCTGAGCTTCTTGCCGCCCTACAGGTGCAGCTTCGCTACTTGATGGTGGATGAGTACCAAGACACAAACACCGTGCAGGAGGCGATCCTCCTGTTACTGGCGGGCGGCCACAACAACCTGTGCGTGGTTGGTGATGATGACCAGGGCATCTATCGGTTCCGCGGTGCAACCATCCGCAACATCCTCGAGTTTCCGAAGCAGTTCACCATCCCCTGCGCCCGCGTAGAGCTGACTCGGAACTATCGCTCCCATCCGGGCATCATCGATTTCTACAATCGCTGGATGGAGGACACTGACTGGTCCGACGGCAGCACCACACTCCGCTACCAGAAGACGATCAAGCCCCAGGATGGGGAGTTCTGGGAGGGCCCCGCCGTGATGCGTGTCTCAGCCGATGGGGGAGACCCAGCGTGGCACGCCGAAATACTTGCGTTCCTCAAGCACCTTCGCAGCAGTGGTGCGCTAACGGACTGGAATCAGGTCGCGTTCCTCTTCCATTCCGTGCGCGCTGACCGCACCGCGAGTCTCGCTCAGGCTCTGGAGTCCGCTGGCATCCCCATATATGCCCCACGCTCCAACCTCTACTTCGATCGCGAAGAGGTCCAGCTTTTCCTCGGTGCTCTCCTCTTCGCCTTCCCGATGTTTCCCGAGTCATTGAGGAAGCACTGGCCGACTGAGGCGGACGAGCCTCCGGTCTGGGCCTACTACGAGACCTGCATCGGACGCTTCGTCGAGTCAGCGATGCAACCCGAGAACAAGGAACTTCTCGACTGGCTTAGGCGCCGCGCCCGTGATCACATCCGGCTCGACCACGAAGGCGAGAGCGCCAAGCATCTCGACTACGCCTTCTCGGGGCTGTTTTATCAGGTCCTTCAGTTTCCCCTATTCGCCCGCTACCTCGGTGCGGAGTCGCTCGGCGGCTTGGTGGACAGCCGGCCTGCCCGCAATCTCGCGCAGATGTCGCGCCTGCTCGTACGCTTCGAGCACCTCCATGGCATCTTTACGCTCGGTCCGCGGCTGCGCCGCGACTTGGTCTCCTTGGGCAACCACTACCTGCGCTTCCTCCACGACGGCGGAATCGCGGAGTTCGAGGATTCGGCGGAATCTGCGCCCTCGGGCTGCGTACCCTTCCTCACCATCCATCAGGCCAAGGGTCTCGAATTCCCCGTCGTCGTTTGCGACTCGCTGCACGCGGTGCCACGCAAACAGCACACCGATCTTGATGCCGTGCTCCAGACTCAGTTCTATCGAAAAGAGCCCTTCGAGCCATTGGATCGCCTCAAAGTCTTTGATTTCAAGCGGCTCTACTACACTGCCTTTTCACGACCACAAAACCTGCTTGTCCTCACCTGCTCCGAGCGGGAGGGGCGGCAGCCCGTGCCATCGAAGTGGTTCCTCCCCTGCTTTGAAGCTCTGCCGAGTTGGCGGGGACACTGCGATGCCCTTGCGAAAATCGAACTGGACCTTATCAAGCCAGTGGACCTCAAGTCCGAGTATTCCTTCACTGGGCACATTTCGCTCTATGAAAACTGCGCTCGGCAGTACAAGTTCTTCAAGGAGCTGGAGTTTACCCCCGTCCGCTCAAATAGCATCCTCTTCGGCACCCTTGTCCACCAGACGATCGAAGACGTCCATCGCACGGTACTCCGAGGAGAGCCGCACCGAATCACGACGGAGCAGGTGGAAGGCTGGTTCGAGGAAAACTACCGCTACTTGACCGAGCGCGAGCGCCGCCACTTGGCTCCGCAGGCGAAGATTGCCGCGCTCGGGCACGTCCAGCGCTATGTCGAACGCCACCAAGGCGACTGGTCGCACATACGGGAGGCTGAAGTAGCTGTTTCGCTCGTTAAGGAGCGCTACATCCTCAAGGGCAGCGTAGATTTAATCCAAGGGCTCAACGACACGGTGGAAATCGTAGACTTCAAGTCAGAGAAGAAGCCCGACCTCGAACGCGAAAACGATCGCATTCAGCGATATCGCCGCCAGCTCGAAGTGTACGGCCACCTAGTCGAGGCGCGCATGGGGAAGAAGGTCACGCGTCTGCATCTCTACTATACAGGCGAGACCTCGGGAAACCCGCGAGTGTCGTTTCCAATGGACCCACATTCGGTGAAGGCGACTATCCGCACCTTCGACCGAACGGTCGACAAAATCGAAAACCACCAATTTCATATCGCGACGCGCCCTTTGAAGCTGTGTGATGGCTGCGACTTCCGCCACCACTGCGACCGCCTCTGAAGACAAGGAACCCAACCAAATGGAAAAAAAGACGGCCCCCGGTGACCAGATCACATTTGAGGCTAAGCCGATTCGCGGCTACCCGGAGCTGCACTGGGCCGGCAAACGACCGTTCAATGGCACCCAACACTACCCAGCGCAACTAAAGGAGACCTATGGTGCTGAGGAGAACGGATGGCGCAACAAAATCTATTGGGGAGACAACCTTCAGGTAATGAGCCACTTGCTTCGGGAACATCGGGGCAAAGTTAAGCTCATCTACATTGATCCTCCCTATGACTCTAAGGCAGACTATAAGGCACGGATCAGGCTACGGGGCATGACAGTAGAAACCGAGAAGAATGCATTCGAGGAGAAGCAGTACGCAGATATCTGGGTGAATGACGAATACCTCCAGTTCATGTTTGAACGATTTATCCTTCTCAAAGAGCTTCTGGATAAAGACGGAGCGCTATTCGTTCATTGCGATTGGCATCAGAGCCATCGGCTTCGTTGCATTCTCGACGAAGTATTTGGTCCCGCCCGGTTCCGGAACGAAATAGTCTGGCACTACTATAACAAGATGCAAGGAAACATTGGTCGCCTGGCATCTAACCATGACACAATTCTCTTCTATTCGAAAGGTGAGTCGTTCACCTTCAACAAGCTGCAAGAGAAGCGACCAGAGCCCATTAATCAGATTAAGCGGATATGGGATAAGGCGACGCAATCACTCGTCAATGCGAAGGACGCGAGTGGCCATGTCGTCTACGTCGAGTCGACACACAAGACCCTCGATGATGTATGGCGCATGTCCATGTTGCAGCCTGCCGACAGAACCGAGTTGACGTCATATCCAACACAAAAGCCCGAGGCCCTCGTCGAGCGGATTATTCGCAGCGCCACCAAAGCCGGAGACCTGGTGTTCGACTGCTTCATGGGATCCGGAACAACGCAGGCTGTAGCGCTGAAGACGGGCCGCAGGTTTCTCGGTGCCGACATCAACCTTGGCGCGATCACAATCGCCACCAAACGGCTCCTCGAAATCGCACGCGAAATTGATCGTGGTGAGGTCCCAGTCATAAGAAACGGGCTTGGCCCAGATGGGGTTGAGGATGATGAGAAGCCTACGGCTTTCTATACTGGCCTCGAAATTTACAACGTCAATCATTACGACCTTTTCCGGAATCCCATCGATGCAAAAAACCTAATCGCTGGGGCTCTTGATATTCAACCTCTTACCGGCAATGTGTTTGACGGTGAGAAGGATGGCCGCAAGGTAAAAATCATGCCCGTCGAGCGGATTGCGACGCGGGCTGATCTCAATGAGTTGATCTCGAACCTTCCCTATAAAGAGTTCTCGAAACGCGCTAAGGAGAACCCGCCGGGCCGACCTGTTGAGCACATTACACTGGTCTGCATGGGTCACGAGCCCGACCTCAAAGCGCATCTTCAAAACGAGGTAAAATACCATTTGGACATCGAGGTACTAGATATTCTCCGTGACAAGGCCAACCTCGAGTTCAAACGGGATGCTGAGGCCCACGTTGTCATCAAAGACGGGAAGCTGGTGATCGAGCGTTTCTACCCAATGAACCTCCTTCAGAAACTTAGTTTGATGAAGAAGGACCTCGCGGACTGGCGCGAGCTGGTCGACTCCGTGAAGATCGATTTTAACTACGATGGAGCTATCCTAAATCCAACGGTTGTGGACATCCCCGAAGGGAAGGACGAATTGGTTAAGGGCACCTACCCGGTACCCGATGGTGCTGGCACCATTCGCGTGAAAATTACCGACCTGCTTTCTGAGTCGCTCGAAGTGGAGGTTTAGCATGGCTAAAACCACCAAGAAGACGAGCGCCGAAGTCCAAATCGAAGGGTCCTTCTTCCGCTATCTTTGGGCCTTCTACAGCACAAATCGCTCACAAATCCGGAAGTCCTATAAGGAGCCAACGAAGCGCGTACTGGATCATAACGATCCACAGAAGAGGGCCCAGGCGTATTTACGCCGTCCTCAATTCGAAGCACTCGAGATCTACGTTTTCCTCAAGGAATACGCCGGAAATATCCGAGTCTTTGAACTATTCGACCGCTGGTATCATAAAGAGCAAGGGTTTGAGCAGCGCGGCGGGCTGGGTCTTAGCACAGACGCGCAGCTCACTATGCTGCCAGTTGGCGAAGCGTTCAATGAGACAGCCTACCGGGCGCTTTACAACCAGATGAAGGCTGCAGCCGAGGGATCCGCTCACACCGCCACTATCGCACCAAACTATATTTTTGCCCTGACCATGGGGACCGGTAAAACCATCCTTATGGCGACCTGCATTCTATATGAGTTCTTACTCGCCAAGACCTTCCCCGACGATCCCCGGTTCGCACACAATGCCCTCGTGTTCGCGCCTGATACCACCGTGCTGGAGTCCTTGCGCGAGATCGAGACTTTCGACCACAGCTTGGTGCTTCCGCAGGAATATGCCAAGAAGCTCTGCCCGTTGCTAAAGTTCCACGTCCTTGCTGACGCCCAGACATCCCTGGCAGCGCTCGAGCACTCGAGCTTCAATGTTGTGATCTCTAACACCCAGAAGATCATTCTCAAGCGGCAGCGCCGCGCCCCATCCGCAAGCGAGCAGCTTTTCGGCAGTGGCAAGCCGACCTACCAGTCCACAGGGGCGTGGGCCAAAGCCGCCGAACTATATGAGTTCGACGCACTCGACAACGAGGACGCGTTGATCACCAATCAGCGCTTTCAGAAGCTCTGCCGCCTCAAGCAGCTCAGCATCTACATTGACGAGGCGCACCATGCCTTCGGTTCAAAGCTCGCGCAGGACCTCGGCCAAGATCCGAAAAAGGAGACTAGCTTCCATTTGACGGTGCGCGAGCTGATCTCCGAGTTGGCCAAGAATAGCACACGAGTTATCGCTACTTACTGTTATACAGGGACGCCATATGCTGATGGGGTGCTCTTCCCTGAAGTGGTCTACGCTTATGGTTTGAAGGAGGCGATTGACTCCGGCTTGCTCAAACAGCTCTCGGTTACGACATTCAAGAACACCGAGCCGAAGTCCTCCGAATTTGTCCGGCTGGTCATCGACCATTTCCTCGAGCATGTGAAGCAGGAGCGCTATGATGGCATGCGGCCCAAGCTAGCGATCTTCGCTTCTGAGATCGAGGAGGTCATCAACGATCTGCGACCCGCAGTTGAGCAAAGCCTCAGACGACACAATATCCCTGAGTCGCGTATTCTAGTCAACGTGGGGGACTCCAAATATACTACCGATGACGATATTCGCGAGTTCAACCGCCTTGACTCCGCAGCTTCCGATAAACAGTTCATCCTCCTTGTGAATAAGGGCAAGGAGGGCTGGAATTGCCGTTCACTATTCGGCGTCGCTCTCTACCGGAAACCGAAGTCTAGGATTTTCGTCCTTCAGGCCACGATGCGGTGCCTGCGCGCCATTGAAGCTCCGGTGCAGCATATCGGGCACGTCTTCGTCTCCGAAGAAAATCGTGACATTCTTGATGACGAGCTGCGCCAAAACTTCCGTGTATCGCTAGACGATATGAGCGCGAGCGGCACCAAGAAAAATACAGTCAAGATTAAGCTGCTTCCGCCGCCACGACAGATTACCCTGCGACGCATCCGCCACAAGTGGGACTTGACGAATAAACATCCAGGGTCGGGCGTTGCATTCTGCTTCGATAAAGTCGACGTAGATCCCTATAAGCTCGTTCGTGAGGAGGAGCAGCGAGCGCTGGCTGCGGGCGGTCGCCGAACGGCTGCAGTTGTGACCGATATTACCCATCTACGGGATCAACGGAAATTCACCGCTTTGAGCATCACTGCTGAATGCGCCCGGTATCTCAATCGCTCGCCACTCGAAATAGAGAAGGTGCTTGCTCGGTCGCAAGAGGGCATCGACGAGATCCTGTCGTGGGTCAACCGCTACAATGGCCTCCTGTACGGCCATGTCGTCCCCAAGCTTTTCACAGCCTTCTATGATTTGACTACGAACAAAGTGCAGGAAGAGATCATCGTAAATCTAGTGAAGGAGCCCGAGGAGGGCTTTTACACAGTCACCGCTGAACCCGACAAAGTCGTTGAGCCAATGACTCCCGAGGTCCGTGGTTACGCGAGCAAGTCATTTCACCTCGACCACTACTGTTTCGACTCGAACCCCGAGAAACGTCTCTTCTTCGATCTCATCAGGCACGGGAAGGTGAAGCAGATCTACTTCACGGGGATGCTCACTCATGGCCAGTCGGATTTCTTCATCGACTACATCGACCCGGAGTCGCACACCGTGCGGAGCTACTACCCGGACTTCGTCGTCCAGACGACCGACAACGAGTGGATTATCGTTGAGGTGAAGGGTGACGACCATATCAATGATCCAATCGTCGCTGCGAAAAAGGAGTATACTGAACAAGCGGCGGGTCAGATGCGTTACGCGATTATTGCTGGGAGCTGGGTGAATCAGGGTCGCTCAGCAGAGGTGCTAACTGAAGCCGGCTCAGCCAGTGAACCTGCTCGCTCACTTGTCTGACAACCGGGTTGAGCCGTTACAACGCTTTGCGTACTCCAGCGGGTGGCGTAGGTCAAGAGGCGCTTGGTTTGTTCGACCTGTCGCGGGCGCTGGATACTCCGCGCAGCCGCAGGCGAACGCCCGGCCAAGCGCGTTGCCACAGTTCGCGGAGGTTGATCGCTCGGCACAGATTGGCGACTGTCTGGTGTAGTATGTCCTTTGCCGTCGCTGAGTCTCGAAACAGCTCTCCCAACCGGTAGACCTGTTATGAACGGCAAAGCCGATCGGTTTCGTCACTTAGTACAGGTTCTGCTTGGACAGCAAAATCACTACATGGGCGGTCTTGGTGGGTCAAGGTGTATCTGACCACCGGGCGGAACCGCTGCTCTGCTGCCGCTTCGCAAGCGGCCAAGTCTGTTAGATCGTTTCGCCACATTTGCCCCATTCGAGCGGCTCGCCTCCACCTGACCGTCGGGCTGGCTGATTGAGCGGCTGCCGCTTCGCAAGCGGCCAAGTCTGTTAGATCGTTTCGCCACATTTGCCCCATTCGAGCGGCTCGCCTCCACCTGCCTTGGGGCTGACTGGCTGAGCGGCTACCGCTTCGCAAGCGGCCAAGTCCTATCAGATCGCTTCGCCCCCTCCGAGCGGTGGCCCCATTCGAGCGGCTCGCCTCCACCTGACCGTCGGGCTGGCTGATTGAGCGGCTGCCGCTTCGCAAGCGGCCAAGTCTGTTAGATCGTTTCGCCACATTTG
>Ga0209174_10001262_pt1 | contig 18130 bp, 16 predicted proteins | sample JI91814BDNA_FD_187505 | JGI IMG/M metagenome (GOLD analysis project Ga0209174, IMG submission 187505) | Wastewater effluent complex algal communities from Wisconsin, to seasonally profile nutrient transformation and Carbon sequestration -... | ecosystem: Engineered > WWTP > Effluent > Algae...
CCTAATTCGTTTATAACGTCTATTAAAAGTTCGATTAACTCAATTGATATTCGGGCATCTCCATAATAAATGCATACATGTATTGAAGGCGTGTCAACACAATTTGTTTCTTTGTTGCATTTGTTGGATCGGCAACATAATCGTTCCAAGCATTGGTCCAATAATAATCGGATGCTTGTCCGGATAGCAATGTATAGGTTTTAAGATAAGCCTTCCACGCTGCAGAAACCTCCATGGTATACATCATAGTTAACACATCGTCAATTAATGTATTCGGATTAGATGGATCAGAAAAAGCTGCTGTTAAGGCGATAGGATCCATAATCAATTTATAGCCAGATTTAGTTACACCGGCATACAACAAACCATCGGTGAAATTTTTCCGCTTAGGCATGGTATCACTGTTAATCCAAAGCTCGTGAAAAGCGGGCTCTTGGTAGTATGCAGGCCATCCGGCAACACTTGGCTGATCTAATAGATCTTGCGCCATTGTGGCTGAAAATTGTTCGCCTAATAGCCAGAAATAATATTGATTTTGGAGTGCCGTTGCATCGGGAAAAACTAATTTATTCTCTCTGCAAAATCCTACTGTAAAGTCAACTGAAGATTTAATCATGCAACTCCTATTTGCCAAATCAAAAAAGTGTTCGCTTTTAAACAATATAGACAACACCGGTTTGATATCATAATTATTGGCACGAAGCACTTGCGCTAACGGGATAATCACATTGGTTTCGATATCGGCATCAATAGTGTAATACACAAAAAATCGATATAGCTTTCTGCAGATAAACAAGGCACACTCATCATTTAAGAAAAGCATATCCAATAAATCGTCTAACTCGTTCTGCCCATTGGTACCGCTCTGCCCAAGAATCACAGTGTTATTGTAAAATACCGAAAACTGTTTGTCGTTGGCATCATGGCGGGCAGGATCGAAATAGGAATTAATATTTTGCGGATCGTCTCTATACCCTGTCAAAACTCGGGCTGCCGCCTTCACATCATCTTCTGTATAATGAGAATTAGGGCCTTTCCCGATACAAAAAAGTTCTTGCAATTCGCGAGCGTAGTTTTCGTCTGGAACACCTTTCCGGTTTTTATTTCCATTCAAATACACCAACATAGCCGGTTCTAAGGTAACTGCTTTTACCAAGGCTTTGAAGTTACCCAAAGCATTAGCACGTATAGTTTCCAAATAACGATACCCATAACGGGGCTCTGCATAATTTTGAATTTGCGAAGCAAGATGATTCTGCCAAAACAAGGTCATTTTCTGTTCAATGCTCCGATTCTGATTAATCATTAAGCCCATCCACCACGCTTTGAGCGAAGCCCCTCTTAGTCCTGTTACTCCAGGTACAGGTGGTGAATTCACCCACGTTTGTCCAAAGGTAACATAGGCGTCATCATCGGTATTACTGTAATTTTTTAAAGGCGGAGCCGGTGGTGATACAGAAGCATTGAGCAATTCATTCACGCTGTCACTCATGCTCTGACTAAGAAAGTAATTAATATCAGTGAACGTAGCACCAAACATCGTTCGCTTCAATAAATGAACAACTTCCTTCTTTGTCCATGCACCGGTGTATGGCGACAGTCCAGAAGTTGATCGAGAAGATTTTGGGTGAACAGTGGCATCAGCAGCCCCAAAAAGGAGATTATTCGACATAAAACACTCGTTTTACTAAATATACCCGATTTCGAAGAAAAAGTTTAATTCCCCTTAAAAATAAATTTGCGACTAAATATTAGCGTAACATTAAACAAGTCATGGAACCCATTCAATACCATTGGGTCGGAGAATAATTTTCTTTTCTTTGAAAAGTCCGCCAACCGCCTTTTTAAAGGACTTCTTGCTCATTTGCAATTGATCGCGAATAGCATCCGGCTCACTGTTATCATTAAGTGCTAAAAAACCATTATTGTTTTTCAATGTCTCCAAAATTTTCTCTTTCGCATCATCCGAAATACCAAAATCACGAGCCTGCAACTTTAAATCAATCTTATGGTCGTCTCTTACCTTCTTGATATAAGCACTGCGTTTTTCGCCTACTTTTACAACTTCAAAAATTTCATTTTCATACAGCAAACCCCGATATGCATTATTGATAATTGCATCAAAGCCTAAATTCGTGCGCCTTGTAATCAGAATTTCCACTGCATCGTTTTCTTTTAAGGAATCATCTGCTTGTTGTAAAAACTTCGAAAGCCTGGCTGATGCAGTTACACGCGATGAAATAACATCTAAATAAACATAAACCACATACCAATTGCCCTCCTGCATCTCAATGGTCTGCTCCCGAAATGGAACCAAAATATCTTTCTCTAAACCCCAATCCAAAAAGGCACCTGCAGTATTAACGGCCTTCACTTCCATATAGGCAAACTCGCCTACTACTGCATTGGGCACTTGTGTTGTAGCCACTAAGCGCGTTTCATTATCTTTATACACAAATACATTCACTTCCGCACCCAATACCATTTCTGGCAATACTGCCTTTCGGGGCAACAGCACAGTATCCGTTCTATCGGTTAACAAAAGGCCTTCTGCCAATTCCTCACATACCGTGAGCACATTAAATTTCCCTATTGCTATCATCGCCTAAAGGTAGAACGAAATGGCAAATTTTATGCGCTAAATTTAATTGACTGTAGAAAAGCGCATTGAACGTTTCTGCTGTTCGATTTGCGTTAATTTCATAACTTTAGCTTAACAAAACCAAAATGATGAAAAAACAACTATTTCTATTTTTCCTACTTTCCTTTTCATTGATTACTTGTAAAAAGGATGACAATAATATGAATACCGTTACTTACGATAATTTGAACACCAAAAACATTTCAAAGATTGGATTTGGGTCTTGTTTTCTGCAACAGTTCTTCACTGCAGAAGTTTTTGATGAAATCGACAAGAAAAAACCGGAACTGTTTTTAGGACTAGGCGATATGATTTATTCGGATGAATTTTTTGGCGGAGGCACACATGATACGGATTGGGCATCATACTTAGCCGGCCGATACAACGAATTGGGCAATATGGCTCCATTCCAATCTTTTCGTTCGAAGTATACGATTCATGCCATGTGGGACGATCACGATTACGGCATGAATAATGCGGCTGGCGAATTCACTAACAAAACAATATCGAAAGATGTATTCTTTACCTTTTGGAATTTACCAAAATCGGGAAAACGTTGGGATAGAAACGGCATCTATGATGTTTTTTATTATGGCGATGATGCCCACAGAGTGCAATTACTCTTCCTAGATTTGCGCTGGAATTTAGATAACCCTGGGCCTGAACCCATTTCGGTAGTTACCGATCAAACAAAAAAAATGATGAGTGATGAGCAATGGAATTGGCTGAAAGAGGAATTAAAAAAACCGGCTAAAGTTAGAATTATCTGCAGCACTACTCAGTTCTGTACCGAACACAATGGCTATGAGGCATGGGCTAACTTCCCGCACGAACAAGAACGAATGTATCAAACCATTAAAGATGCCAAGGCAGAAAACCTTTTCTTTTTGAGTGGAGATGTACATATTGCTGAAGTGAACAAAAGAACACCAAACGGCTTGTATCCGATTTGGGATTTTACAAGTAGCGGATTGGCTCAACTACACGTATCGAATACAAAACCTAGTCAATATCGCGTTGGACAAGCATTTGATAAGAATAATTTCGGCACTTTAGATATCGATTGGAGTGGAACATCTCCTTCGGTTAAGTTCACCGCTTTTGATGACAAAGGTGTAGAATTACTGCAACAAACTATTTCGATGGCTGATTTGAAACTTCCGTAAATTTTAATCGCGCACAACTTTTATAAATGTATAACTTTTCAGTACAGGGTATCCTAATAAACCCTTTGCAATATGCATTTCTATTACATGATCGTTGACTTCGAATAAAGTAAATCGATTATACTCAGATGCAGTATTCAACGCATTTACTTCTACTTCTATAGCATCATCCATGGGTGCAAAATCCATAAGTGTACGGGTATGCCATTCCGCTTGAAACAAGTTGTTTTCGATATTGAAACGCGTTGTACTTTTGCTTATTTCTATATCAGGTTCCCACCTATAGAAATAGGTTTTGTAGGGAAAAGCAAACACAAAATTCAGCAATAACAATACATTGAGAGTGAACAACGGGATAGAAGCTTTTAAACAATCTTGAACAACAAATAATGAATGCGTTCGTACCCAATAAACGAAAAACAAAAAACTCGCTACAAAACTGGCTACAAAATAAAAGGACGGTAAAAACGTATTCATGCCAATTTTAAAAAAGACTACAGCATTAAATACAATCATTACAAAAACAAACACATAGGTGGTATTCGTAAAAAAGCGTATCGCGTTTATATAATCTTCAAAAGAATGAAATGTTGGTATTACCGTATGATAAAGTATATAGGAACATGCAACAACAGGTAAAATGCCTATGATAAAACCATTGGTTCCCCCATACCATGTTAATGCAAAAACAAATCCAACAATAAAGAGAAACAAAACAAGCGTTAAAGTCATCTGCCCCAATACTTCAAGGTAATACCAAAACTTAAAATCATCGGTTTGCATATATGCCCGAAACTCCTCTTCTTGCTTACGTCTTGCATCTTCCCTAGCCTGCGCAGAATAATCTGGTGTATCTTGTTGCACAGTCATTTCTTGGTACCAATACGAACCATCTTCGAAAGCAGTTATCGCTTGATACGCTTCGGCAATTAATCGAAATTGCGTTTCAGCTTCAGCACTTCTGTTTCTATCCGGATGATATTGCAAAGCCAAGCGCCTATAGGCTTTTTTGACTTCATTGATACCGGCATTTGTCGACAGCCCCAGTCGTTGATAATATTGTTCCATTCTGTTTGTTTATCCTACCGGAAATATATGGAATATGCCTCATCCCCTTTTCTCTTCTATAGATTAAAACGCTTCAACCGTTTTTATGTGTATAAAAAAAGGAGCTCAATGAGCTCCTTTTTATTATTGTGAATTTGCAATTTATTTTCCTAAAACAGTTTTCATCATTTCTCCAATTCCTGCAGGAGAATCTACAACATGCAATCCGCATTCGCGCATAATGGCCATTTTTGCCGCTGCTGTATCTTCAGCACCACCAATGATAGCACCTGCGTGTCCCATTCTTCTACCTGCCGGAGCAGTTTGTCCTGCGATAAATCCAACAACCGGTTTTTTATTGCCGTTTGCTTTAATCCAACGAGCTGCTTCTGCCTCTAAACCTCCACCAATTTCTCCAATCATAATGATAGCATCCGTTTCAGGATCGTTCATAAATAATTCAACGGCTTCTTTTGTTGTTGTTCCGATGATTGGATCTCCACCAATTCCAATGGCAGTAGAAACACCTAAACCTGCTTTAGCTACTTGATCAGCCGCCTCGTATGTCAATGTTCCCGATTTAGATACAATTCCAATTCTACCCGGTTTGAACACAAATCCAGGCATAATACCCACCTTTGCGCCATCCGGTGTAATCACACCAGGGCAGTTAGGTCCGATTAATCGCGTATTTCTTCCTTTCAAATATTCTTTCACACCCACCATATCTTGCACAGGAATGCCTTCTGTGATACACACTACCAATTCAACTCCTGCATCGGCAGCTTCCATAATCGCATCAGCAGCAAATGCTGGTGGTACAAAAATGATAGACACATTGCAACCCGTTTCTTTTCTAGCATCAGAAACTGAATTGAATACAGGCTTATCTAAATGCTTCTCGCCTCCTTTGCCCGGAGTAACACCGCCCACTACATTCGTTCCATATTCTATCATTTGCGTGGCGTGGAAAGTTCCTTCTTTGCCCGTAAAGCCTTGTACAATCACTCGGCTGTTTTTGTCTACTAGTACGCTCATTTTATTCGTTGATTATTTTTGTTTTTAAATCGTTGTTACACTCTCGCATTTTTGCGAAGGTTCTTTAAAAAGTCGGATGCAAATATAAAATCAAAAAGCTCTCCGTCTGTAATATTCATAATTTCTTTGGAATCACCCTCCCAATACTTCAACCCATCGTGCAAAAACAATACGTTATCGCCAATCCCCATCACCGAGTTCATATCGTGCGTATTGATAAGTGTTGTCATATTGTATTCAATCGTAATCTCCTTAATCAATTCATCAATAACGATAGAAGTTTTAGGATCTAAACCAGAGTTGGGTTCATCACAAAACAAATACTTTGGATTCTGTACAATGGCACGGGCAATCCCCACACGTTTTTTCATACCCCCACTCAACTCGTCAGGAAATTTTTTGTTGGTGTTCGGCATGTTTACACGAGCTAAACAAAAATTCACTTGCTCCAGTTTCTCTGCTTCTGTCATATCCGTAAACATATCGAGCGGGAAACGAATATTTTCTTCCACTGTCATAGAATCGAACAAAGCTGAACCTTGGAAAAGCATTCCAATTTCTCTTCGCAAAATGGTACGATCTTTCTTGTTCATTTGCGTGAACGAACGCCCATCATATTTCACATCACCACTATCAGGCTCTACTAAGCCTACCATCGTTTTAATCAATACTGTTTTACCGCTACCCGATTTCCCGATAACCAAATTACATTTCCCGTCCTCGAATACAGAGGAAATACCTTTCAATACTTTCTGTTCGCCAAATTGCTTATGTATGTCGATGACTTCTATCATGCTTAATCCAACAGTAAAAATGCAACGAAAAAATTAATGATAATCACCACTATGCTACTCAACACTACCGCTTGTGTACTGGCTTTCCCAATTTCCAAAGCGCCTCCTTTCACGGTATACCCTTTGAAACAAGAAACAGAAGATATGGCAAAAGAGAACAATAATGCTTTAATCAACATCACCACTAAATCCCAATTCTTCATATAATCTTGAACACCGCGAACATATTCAGCCGTAGAATAAAAATGGCCCAATACACCTGCAGCCCATCCACCAATAATGCCTAAGAAAACAGAGATAATTACAAGCATTGGAATTACCACAATAGAAGCAATAATCTTTGGCGCAATTAAGTATGAAGAAGTATTTACGCCCATAATTTCGTAGGCATCGATTTGCTCACTCGTTCGCATAGATCCAAGCTCTGATGCAATGTTAGAACCCACTTTACCGGCTAAAAGTAAGGCGGTTAAGGTGGGCGCCATTTCTAGAATTAATGATTTTCGCACAATGGCTCCAACCCACCACATAGGTACTAATCCAATACCACGCAATTGATACGAAAACTGCACGGCTGTAACGGCTCCAATAAATGTAGCTACAATGGCTATTACAGTCAACGACCCAATACCAATATCATGCATCTGGCGGAATGTTTCCTTCCAATACATCCGAGGTTTCTCGGGCTTGGAGAACATTCTTCCAAGGAGAATCAGATATACGCCAAAATCATGAAAAATCTTTCCCATAGATGAAAAGCGAATATAGAAGAAATAAACAGATTTTGAATTTCGGCTGGGCATATTGCCAAACATTTATAATTTTTGACTTCCAACCCGGCAATTCTTAACTTTGTGCTATGAAAAAGAAAATTGTAGTCACCGGTGCATCTAGAGGGATTGGTAAAGCCATTGCACTCTATTTTGGAGCCCAGGGGTTCGATGTAGCTATTTGCGCTAGAGATATACAAAAACTCGATGCTGTAGCTGCTGAAATTCGTGCTATGGGTGCTCAAGTGATTTGTGCAGCATGTGATGTAACCAATCAACAGCAAATCTTACAATTTGCCGCTGATGTTCAAAAACAATGGGGCGCTATTGATGTATTGGTAAACAATGCCGGACAATATTTGCCCGGTCGTGTGATTGATGAACCACAAGGCAATTTGGAGCAACTTATTGAAACGAATCTTTATTCTGCCTATTACTTTTCAAGAGCTTTTATCGGAAAAATGATGGCGCAAAAAAGCGGACATATTTTCAACATCTCTTCCATTGCCGGTTTGCAGGCTTATCCGAATGGAGGTTCTTACAGCATATCGAAATTTGCCATGACCGGACTTTCAAAAGCACTACGGGAGGAGCTTAAAAACGAAGGGGTGAAAGTAACGAATGTAGCTCCAGGGGCTACTTACACTGATTCGTGGGCCGGTGCTAATTTACCGGAATCACGATTTGTGCAGGCCAACGATATCGCAAAATTATTGTTTGATATGTACCATCTTTCGGCAAGTGCAGTAGTGGAAGAGTTAGTGATTAGACCCATTTTAGGCGATATTTAAACAAGTAATATGTTGACTCTCTTTTACGATAACCGTTGCCCCATTTGCCTCCGCACCAAAGCAGTGCTGGAGCGAATCGATTTTGGTCGTCAATTGGCGTTTATCGGCATTCGGAACAAAGACATATTCAACACCTACGCCAGCTTAGATGAAGCCAAAGCTTTGCAAAGAATGGCCTCTTTGCACAACAACGAAATCGTTTACGGCTTTGCATCGGTATTCCGTATCGTACGAACTTTGCCGCTATTATGGCTATTTGTGCCGTTATTTTTTATTCTGCAATGGACTGGCATAGGAGAGAAAGCCTACGATGAAATTGCTTTAAAACGCAAATTACTTCCGGCAAGTTGCGATGAAAGCTGCGTACTTTCAGAATAAAATTATCTTTGGCGCATGAATCCTTCTTTAGCTTTTCATAGCCCTGAAGCCATTCGAAATGAGCAGGAACGCTTACTTCGAAAACAAATAGAGTATGTGGCTGCACATTCACCTTTCTACAAAAAATTATTCAGCGACAATCAAATCGATCCGCGAACCATTCAATCGCTTGAAGATTTAAAAAGAATCCCAACCACATCAAAAGACGATTTCGCAAACAACAACGAATTGTTCTTAGCCGTATCCAACCTACAAATTATTGATTGGTGTACAACCTCCGGCACCACCGGAAACCCTGTAATGGTAGGACTTACGGAAAACGACTTACAACGATTAGCCCATAATGAATACTTATCTTTCCTTACAGCTGAGCTAACGCAAAACGACTGTGCGCAATTGATGCTTACGCTAGATAAGCAATTTATGGCCGGCATGGCTTATTACCTGGGATTACGAAAAATCGGTTGCGGTATTGTTCGTTCCGGTCCTGGAACCCCTGCCGCACAAATCGACATTATCAAACGCCACAAAGTGAATGTGTTGGTGGCTGTCCCTTCGTTTTTGTTGAAGATTATCTCCTTCGCACAAGGCACCGGCATAGATTTAAACAGTCTTGGCGTTGAAAAAATTATTTGTATTGGCGAAGCCGTTCGCAACGATGATTTAAGCCCCAATATATTAGCCACAAAGATCACCGATCATTGGAATGTAAAATTGTATGGCACATTTGCCTCAACAGAAATGCAAACTGCCTTTACAGAAGATATACATGGCGATGGCTATTTTTTACAGCCCGAGTTATTGTATGCTGAAATATTAGACGATAACAACAATGAAGTTGCCGAAGGCGAAACAGGGGAACTTACTATTACCCACTTCGATCTAGAAGGCACACCGTTAATACGTTATAGAACAGGTGATATCTGCAGAAAACTTTCATCGCAAAGTAAAAGCGGAAGAAACACTTTGAAAATCGGACCAGTAATTGGCCGCAAAAATCAGTTGATTAAACTCAATGGCACCACACTTTATCCTAATGCCATTATCCAAACATTAAAAGAATACGACCTGGATGATTTTCTTGTAGTAGTTGAAAAATCTGCTGTTCAAACAGATGAAGTAAAGATTTTGATTACATCCTCAAAGGCTGTAAACTATGAGTTGATGATTCAACAACTCCAAAACCGTTTACGCGTGAAACCCGTCATCATTCATGCTACAAAATCAGAGTTGGATGCCCTTCGTCCGAGAGATTCAAGAAAACTTATCCAAGTAATCTTTCGATAAAACACTTTGTTTTTTTTAAAAATTTTGTCCATAAAAAAAGCCCTTCAACATAGTTGAAGGGCTTTTTGCATATATCGAAATCGATTATTCGATAATCAATTTCTGTGTAGCAATTCCTTTTTCAGTAGCATAACGGATAGTGTAAACACCGGCAGCCATACCCTGAATATTAATTGTTTTAGTCAATTTAGAAACAACACCTAAGTTATCGTTATAAACTACTTTTCCTGCAATATCCATAATAGCTATAGATACTGTTGAAGCATCGTTCATTTCGATGTTAAGCGTAAACGCTCCGTTAGAAGGATTTGGATAAACACGTACTAATGAGAATCCGGCAGCTTCAGCATCAATAATTGAAGAGATAACCACAGTTTTAGACACAGTACAATTGTTCGCATCTTTAACGGTTACTGAATATGAACCTGGAGTTAAACCTGTTGCAGTAGCAGCAGTTTGTACAGGAGTTGTGCTCCAAGTGTATGTGTAAGGATTAGTTCCACCTGCAGCTGAAACAGTAGCAGAAGTTGCAGTAGTAGTAGTAGTAGCTGATAAAGCTGTAGCAGGCTGAGATACTGAAGTGCTTGCAGTTGCAGAACACATGTTAGCATCTTTAACCGTTACAGAATATGGACCAGATGCCAAACCTGTTGCTGTGATTGTTGTTTGAGTAGGTGTAGAACTCCAAGCATAATTTAAAACGCCTGTTCCACCGGCAGCTGTAACTGTAGCTGTTCCATCATTTCCACCAAAGCACTTAACTGCAGTAGAAGATGCTGACGCGGTTACTGCTGGAGTATTGAATACAACAGATGCAGAATCTTTACATCCTTTAGTATCTACAACATAAACTTTAACTGTTCCATTTGCTCCGTTTGAAAGCGATGCACCTGAAGTACCGTTAGACCACGTGTAAGTAAGTGTACCTGTTCCACCTGTTGCTGTAGCAGTTGCTGCTCCATTTGCAGAGTAAGAACATGTTGGTTGAGTTGATGCCGATGCAGAAACTGCAAGGGCAGCAGGTGCAGTAACGGTTACTGAACCAATACCTGCACAACCTGTAGCCAATACTGTTACATTATATGTACCTGCAGCAAGACCTGTTGCTGTTGCAGTAGTTTGAGCCGGAGATGTACTCCAAGTATAAGTATATGCGCCTGTTCCGCCAGTAGCAGAAGCAGTTGCTGTACCATCTGATTTTCCTGCACATGTTGGATTAACAGCAGATACTGTTACAGAAGGTGCACCTGGATTTGTAACAACGCCTGAAGCGGATGCAGAACATCCTGCAGCAGTAACAGTTACCGTGTAACTTCCTGCAGCTAAGCCTGTAGCTGTTTGTGTAGTTTGTGCCGGAGATGTGCTCCAAAGGTATGTACCCGCAGTACCGTTTGCTGTAGCACTACCTGTTGCGCCACCACAAGTTGAAGGTGCAGTTACAACAGAAACAGTTGGAGCAACGCCAGAATTTGTAATTGTTGTTGACCCGGTAGCTGAACAGCCTCCTGCCGTTACAGTTACGCTATATGCTCCAGGAGCTAAACCTGTAGCTGTTTGAGTAGTTTGTGCAGGAGAAGTATTCCAAACATAAGTGCCAGGAGTTCCATTAGCAGTTGCTGTTCCGTTAGAACCACCACAAGTAGCAGATGTGTTAACCATGGTAACGGTTGGTACAGTTCCACTATTGGTAAGAGTTACACTCACAGTATCAGCACAACCATTATTTGTTATAGTTAATGTATATGTTCCGGGAGCACGATTGAAAATCGAATCGGTTGTAGCTCCTGTTGACCATAAATACGTTACAGCACCAACATTACCGGTAACAGTAGTTTTAACTTTACCATTACTTAAACCACAAGTTGGGTTAGTAGGTGTTGGAGTAGCCACTAGATTACACACAATTTCTTTCAAGGAAGGACGAATAACTGCAGCTCTCATAAAAGTAGCGCCAAATGTATCTAACCGCTCCCAATTACCGCCTTTATAAGAAGACCATTTTACAAAGTGCTTACCTGTAGTAAACAAGTTAGCCGTTGTTGCTAAACCTAAAACTGAATCACCTAATTCATTTACAGAAACCATAAAATCACCTGCAGGCAAAGTTAAAGGGCCTCCGCTAATTGCTAAAGTTAATACAACACCACTATCTTCATCTAACTGTGTGGTAGTATAAATATTAGTGGATGCTAGTGGAGTTAAGCCCGGTACACCAGCAGTTACCGGATATACTGATGCAGAAACAGGTTGATTTTTAGAACAAGCCGATAAGAAAAACAATACTGTATCTAAACGTGCAGGTTTAACCAAAGTATACACTTGGCCAACTGCACCATTAGTTGCAGATCCGGCTCCAATTCCAACACTGCTCACTTGCTCTCCAAAAGATGCATAATCACGTGCAAAAGTACTAGCATCCACAACAAAAATTGTAGCATTTGTATCATTTGATGTAGTCACATCTCCGGTTGTGCTTGCAATACTTCCAACGGTATAAACATCTTCTGCTGTAACAGTGCTCACCGGTCCGGCAGAATTTAAATAGGAAGCACCGGCATTAATGTTAACCGGAGCAGCAGCATTTACATAAATCGGAGCATTTGCGCCATCTAGAACAAAAGATTGTGTTACAGTTCCTGTCGCAGTAGAAGTACCAACGTTTTTCAACTTGCTGTTCACGTTAAATGGAGCGTTTTGAAACAATGGCCAAAACGACAAACCATTACTAGGATAAACTTGTTGATTATTAACATCAGGAGCAATAGGAACTGGTGCTAATTCGTATCCAATCAATCCTAAACCTTGATTGATACAAGCTAATGTTGGTTTAGTATAGCCAGGCAATTGTACAACCGTAGCTCCACCTGCGATACCGCCTTGACTTCCTTGGTCAGCATCTACATCATGTGTAACACCTGTAAGTGCACCAGTAGTAGGATTAATACCAACTAATACAGATTGAGAAGCACCTCCATTTGGATCGGCTTGATTAAATGCCCAAATATAAGGACCTCCCGGTGTTAGATTATCATAAGCAGCACCATACATACCTGTTAAGGTGTGCGTAGCAGCAGGAATAGAACTAATTAAAGTACCACCTGTTGTTACCAAATTAATTTCGGAAGCAAAATTACCATAGTACAATCCTCCAGCGCCACTATTTGCAGTTGGACAATACGTTACCCATCGAGCACCAGCAGTGCCTCCGGTAGTTAAGCTAGGTACAACTATACCTGTTAGCAAAGCTTTAGTAGACACCTTAATTCTACGAATAGTTGTGGTATTAATACCTGCATAAACAGTATCGCCTTTGATAGTCAAAGAACGAACAGCTCCCATACCTGTAACCTTGAAACGGCCGGTATTGTTACCATTAATGTCGAATTGATAAACACTATCAGCAACACTCCATTGTGTAGACCAGAACTCAGTACCTGTCCATACAACACTTACTAAAGCAGCAGCATTTGAAGGAGTATAGATATCATAATCAAATTGAATATCCCATAGCGCACGATTAGGACTTGGCGTATGAGCACCTCCAGGTAAAACACCAGGAGCCAATTCTAAGTTTGGATTTACAATTAATGGCTTCAGCGATTTGCTGATATTGGCTTTTAAGCCATTGTTGCCTTTTGGCGTTAATGAACCCGAAGCAAAAACCGTCAGATTCAAAAGCACAACACAGAGAAGTGCAATGCATTTTAAGGAGTAATTTTTTGTCATTTTCAGAATATTTTTGCCAAATATAGACAAATGGAGGCAATTTTAGGTAAGGAACATGAAAAAGTTTATTTGTCCACATTCATTTTGTCCTTTCTTACAAAAAATTACCTTTGCACCGCAAAAAACAATTAACCTTTTTTTAAGATGGCAAACATTGGTAAAATTAAACAAATCATCGGTCCTGTAGTGGACGTATCGTTCGAAGCTGAAGGCTCAGTATTGCCTCAGATTATGAACGCATTAGAAATCACTAAAGAGAACGGACAGAAAATTATTTTGGAAGTTCAACAACACCTCGGAGAAGACGGTGTTCGTACTGTAGCGATGGATGCAACAGATGGTTTGCGTAGAGGAATGAACGTAGTTGACTTAGGTCAGCCGATTACTATGCCGGTAGGCGAAAGTATCAAAGGACGTTTGTTCAACGTAATTGGAGAAGCAATTGACGGAATTTCGATTCCGGTAAGTAAAGAAGGGGGGTATCCAATCCACAGAATGCCGCCTGCATACGAAGATTTATCTACAGATGCAGACGTTCTTTTCACAGGAATTAAAGTTATCGACTTATTAGAGCCTTATTCTAAAGGAGGTAAAATTGGTCTTTTCGGTGGTGCCGGTGTAGGTAAAACCGTATTGATTATGGAGTTGATTAACAATATCGCTAAAGCTTATGCTGGTCTTTCTGTATTTGCAGGAGTTGGAGAGCGTACACGTGAAGGAAATGACTTGTTGCGTGAGATGATCGAGTCAAACGTTATTAAATACGGTGAAGAGTTCAAACACAGCATGGAAAAAGGCGGTTGGGATTTATCGAAAGTAGATGCAAACGAATTGAAACAATCACAAGCTACATTGGTATTCGGACAAATGAACGAACCACCGGGATCTCGTGCTCGAGTAGCTTTGTCAGGCTTGACAATTGCAGAATACTTCCGTGACGGAGATAAAAATGATGCAAAAGGCGGACGAGATATCTTGTTCTTTATCGACAATATCTTCCGTTTCACCCAAGCAGGTTCTGAGGTATCGGCTCTATTAGGTCGTATGCCTTCTGCGGTAGGTTACCAACCAACGTTGGCTACAGAGATGGGATTGATGCAAGAGCGTATCACTTCTACAAAAAGAGGTTCAATTACTTCTGTACAAGCGGTATACGTTCCTGCGGATGATTTAACTGACCCGGCTCCGGCTACAACATTTGCCCACTTAGATGCAACAACGGTATTGAACCGTAAAATTGCTGAGCAAGGTATCTACCCTGCTGTGGATCCATTGGATTCAACATCTCGTATCCTTAACGAAGCCGTTCTAGGAAAAGAGCATTATGGTTGCGCAATGCGCGTGAAAGAAATCTTACAACGTTATAAAGAATTGCAAGATATCATCGCCATCTTGGGTATGGACGAGTTAAGTGAAGAAGATAAATTGGTAGTTCACCGTGCAAGACGTGTTCAACGTTTCTTATCTCAACCTTTCCACGTTGCTGAGCAATTTACAGGTTTGGCAGGGGTATTGGTACCTATCGAAGATACCATCAAAGGGTTTAATATGATTTTGAACGGAGACGTAGATAAATATCCTGAAGCTGCTTTCAACTTGGTAGGTTCTATCGAAGATGCAATCGCTAAAGGAGAAAAAATGTTGGCTGAAGTAAAATAATCATCGTAACAAAAAACGACATTAATAATGACCTTAGAAATCTTAACACCGGAGAAAAAACTATATTCAGGAGAGGCATCTGCTGTAACACTTCCAGGTATTGACGGGAAATTTCAATTGTTGGAAAGACACGCTCCTATTATCTCTGCCCTTGGTAAGGGTAAATTAGTATATAAATCTGCAACAGGTGTAAATGAAATTGAAATTTCCGGAGGTTTTGCAGAATGTCAGAACAATAAAGTAATTGTATTAGTAGAAGGAGCATTAGCCTAATATTAAACATACTCAATAACAAAAAAGCCATCTGAAATCAGATGGCTTTTTTGTTTCTTCTTCATACAGCTTATGTGCAGTAAATTATTGAAGACAAAAAAAAGCACGATACAGATACTATCGCGCTTTTTCATGAATTATATAAACCAGAATTATTTTCCTTCAGCTTTAACGTAAGTTTTATTTCCGCTACTGTTGATGTAATATTTACCTCCACGTGGTCCTGAATAAATTGTTTGTCCGCTTGGTCCTTTCATACTACGGTCAATAGGATCGTCCACTTTCACGTTTGATGTTGCAGGGCGTGGTTTAGCTGTTTCCTTTTTAGGCTCTGCTTTAGACTCTTTCGATTTATCAGCAGCTTTTGTTTCCTTTTTTGGCTCTGCCTTAGACTCTTTTGGCTTGTCAGAAGATTTTGTTTCCTTCTTAGGTTCTGCTTTAGCAGCAGGTTTCTTTTCATCCTTTTTGTCGTCTTTCTTAGTCTCCGTTTTTTTCACTTCTTTCTTTTCCGCTTCTTTTTTGTCGGAAGGTTTCTTTGTTTCTTTCTTGTCAGATTCTTTTTTAGGTGTCTCCTTCTTAACCGTTTCCTTTTTAGCGTCTTTGTCTTTAGCTTTTGTAGCTTGAGCAAAGGTGCTATTCAATCCTAAGAAAAGAACGATCAAGAACCCGACCATTTTTGTTGTTTTCATTGTTTTTGAATTTTAGTATTATAATGATGAATTAAAATTAGTATAGCTGAAGTACTCCTTTATTAAAAATGAATTAAACTAGGGTTTGCTTTTTGTAGTATCTTTCGTTAACGGGGTAGTTGACTTATTTCGTTTTGCATCCCCTTTTTCTGATTTTGGATCGATTATAACCACCCCCGAATTACTATCCACTTTCAATTCATACATTTTCACACCCTCTTTCACAATAGTACGATTAGCATTCGGATGGGTAGACTTATTATCGGTTTGCGCAAACAACAGAACACTAGTCAAAGCAAATAACAGTGTAAAAAGCGGTTTCAGCATATTCATTTTTTTATTACTAAATATAACAATATCGTGCCGAGTTACACAATTCAATCATTTTTTTTCAAAAGAAGTGTTAAGCATTTAATTTTCAAATAGCAATCCTATAACACAGATTCTTTGCGTATAAAAATTGAGTTCTTCCTATATCCATAATTCTATTTATTTTGTGGCAAAAGGACGAGTATGCTTTTGAAAGGAAAAAATGCATTGGTTACAGGAGGAACACGAGGAATTGGATTGGCTATTGTAGAGTTGTTTGCAAAAGAAGGAGCTAATGTGGCATTCACTTATATTAGTAGTGAAGTAAAAGCGAATGAAATTTGCGAACGACTTACTTCTACTGATAATAAAATTTGTGCCTATAAATCTGATGCAGCCGACTACACCGGCTCTGAAGCATTGATTGAGAAAGTATTAGAAGACTTCGGCAGTATCGATATTTTAGTGAATAATGCCGGCATTACACGCGACAATTTATTGCTCCGCATGAGTGAAGAGCATTTTGATGAAGTTATTGCTAATAACTTGAAATCTGTTTTCAACTTCACGAAGAGCATTTCAAAATCAATGCTACGCCAAAAAAGTGGATCGATTATTAATATTACATCCATTATTGGAATCCGTGGACAAGCCGGTCAATCGAATTATGCGGCATCGAAATCAGGTATTATTGGTTTTACTAAATCTATAGCTGATGAATTTGGTTCGCGAAGCATACGATGTAACGCTGTTTCGCCCGGATTTATTGAAACAGATATGACAGAAGTACTTCCGGAAGAAGTAAAAAAAGATATCCTTCGTCAAATTCCAATGCAGCGTATGGGCAAACCGGAGGAAGTTGCCAATGCAGTGCTATTTTTAGCTAGCGATTTGAGCAAATATGTAAGCGGACAAGTGCTCAGTGTTTGCGGAGCTATGTCGCGCTAGTTTTCATTTTAACCGATTCAAAAGAAAAAATTGAACACATCCATCACCTTTGAACATTCGCTTTGGCTGATTATTCCCTGCTTAATTGTAGCAGGCTTATACGCATTTGTGCTCTACCGAAACGATTTCAAACAAGAGGATGCACCCTTCTTTAAATATCGCAAATACCTAACTGCTCTTCGATTTCTTACTGTGTTAGGTATTTTACTACTATTACTTTCCCCCTTTATAAAATCAAGAAACACGGAATCGCAAAAGCCGATTGTGGCAATTTTAGTCGACAAATCAGAATCTATCCGCAATGCATTTAAGGATAAAGCCGATACGCTTACTTATTTCGACAAACTCAATGCGCTGCGCAAAAAGCTAGAAGACAAATTTGAAGTAGTTACATTTACAGTTGGCGATAAAACAGAAGCGCTAGTAAACATCACGCTCAACGCTAAAGCCAGTAATATTTCAGGCGCTTTTGAGCAAATCAACGATCAGTTTTACAATCAAAATATTGGAGCCGTTGTTCTCGCATCCGATGGTATTTTCAATCAAGGTATTAACCCTGTATACGCTACCACTAATGCCACATACAACATATATACCGTAGCGGTAGGCGACAC
>Ga0209174_10001266_pt1 | contig 18100 bp, 6 predicted proteins | sample JI91814BDNA_FD_187505 | JGI IMG/M metagenome (GOLD analysis project Ga0209174, IMG submission 187505) | Wastewater effluent complex algal communities from Wisconsin, to seasonally profile nutrient transformation and Carbon sequestration -... | ecosystem: Engineered > WWTP > Effluent > Algae...
TATCACGCTGAATCCAGACGGATCTTTCACGTACAATCCGAACGCAGATTTCAACGGCACGGATAGCTTCACATACATAGCGTGTGATGAAAATGGCGATTGTGACACTGCAACTGTTATCATCAATGTCATCTCAATCATTGATGCATCTGCTGACAATGATCAATACACCACTAATGAAGATGTCTCTGTAGATGGCAATGTGAGCGAAAACGACAACGACACAGAAGCATTCACTTACACTGTTACCAATGAGCCGGATAATGGAACTGTAACCATGAATGAAGATGGAACATTCACGTACACACCAGACCCGAACTTCTATGGATTCGATGAGTTCAACTATACGGCCTGTGATGAAAACGGAGAGAACTGCGTGACCGCAACTGTAACCATCATTGTGGTGCAGATAGACGATGATGTATTAATCGTACCTGCAGGATTCTCACCGAATGGAGACATGACGAACGACTCATTCCATATTGAAAACATTGATCAATTCCCAGGTAACAATCTTAAAATCTTCAATCGCTGGGGAAATATTGTCTATGAAAAAGACGGGTACAACTCATCGGAAGAATGGAATGGCGAAACAGAAGCAGGTGGTGTAGTTGTCGGATCGAAAGTACCGGAAGGAACATACTTCTATGTGCTTGATCCTGGTCCTTCGACTTTGAACCCTGCACTTGATCAAAAAGTAGTTTCCGGTTATCTGGTTATTAAATACGAAAGCAAGTAATCAATATGTATTCACCTCCAAAGAAGACACTGATGAAAAAATCTCAATCTATGAAAAAATACCTCGCTATTCTGATAGCGCTATTCAGCGTTGCCACGACAAAAGCGCAGTTTGATGCGATGTTTACCCAATACATGTTCAATGAACTTGTGATCAATCCTGCCTATGCCGGTTCAAGAGAATGTCTATCAGCGACAGCTCTTTATCGCCAGCAATGGGTTGGACTTGATGGAGCCCCAACAACAATAACAGGTTCGATTCATGCGCCTCTCATGCAACAAAAACTTGGTGTTGGGTTATCCTTTTTGAATGAAAGCATTGGAGTTAGCCGACGCACTGGCGTAAATCTAAACGGTGCTTATCGCATAAAAATGGATGCAAACACTCTTTCGTTTGGACTGCAACTAGGCATGGTTAGTTTGAGTGAAAATCTTGCGCAGTTAAATCTCCAAAACGACCAACAATTCATGATCAACTCTGGTAAAAAAACAGCGCCAAATTTTGGATTCGGAGCTTTCTATACCGCGCCTAAATGGTACGTTGGATTATCAATTCCGAGAATGCTAAAAAACAGACTGGATGTTTCAAACGGAACAGGCGAAGTTCAAAACACGTTGGCTCTAGATGATTTTCACTATTTCATCACAGCCGGCTCAGTCATCAGTATTGCACCGAGTGTAAAACTTCGTCCGAATGTCATGCTCAAAGCTGTATCTGGTGCACCTATGCAAATTGATCTAAGTGCAAATGCGCTTTTCAATGAATTTATCTGGGCAGGATTAGCATACAGAAGCGGCGATGCACTTTCATTACTTCTAGGAGCGAACATCACCAAACAAATCCGCCTTGGCTACAGTTATGATTATACACTTTCAGCTCTTCAAGAATTCAATACCGGATCACATGAGATCATGCTTGGATATGACTTCAATTATTCCAAAGACAAAGTTGTCACTCCAAGATACTTCTAATCACACAAGCAGTCCATTATGAAAAAGAGAATACTTCTATTGCTCACCGTTGTCATGCTGAATGGCCTTCTTCAAGCACAAGTGAAGGCAGGAAATAAAAACTACGACCGCTTGGCGTATAAAAAAGCGGCTGCCAACTACGAGCGATCGCTTCGCAAGGATTCTGCAGACGCGCTTACCTGGTCTAAAATGGGAGATTGTTATAGATTACTTCGCGAATCAAAAAATGCAGAACGCTCCTATGCACATGCTGTAAAAGGTGAAGGAACTGCGTCAATCAATCATCTATATTATGCTGAAGCATTGATGCAAAATGAAAAATACTCCGAAGCAAAAATTCAATTGGAGAAATACAAAGCATTGGCTCCATCCGATTCCAGAAGTGAAAATCTAAGTTCCGGCATTGATAATCTGAGTAATATCCTTGCAACTAGTGGTGTCTATAAAATAAAACCAACGAATCTCAATTCGAAAGAATCTGATTTCAGCCCCGTTGTTTACAATGGAGGAGTCGTATTCACCTCGAATAGAAAAAACGTGGAATGGATTGACAATTCGCATTCCTGGACAGGCAAACAATTCTATAGACTTTATTATGCAAAAGGAAATGATGCTTCATTCTCCTCCCTTACTCCTTTCGCCGATAAAATGCAAACTAAGTATCACGATGGTCCAGTATGTTTCAACGCAACTGGTTCACAGATGATTTTTACCAGAAACAATATTGAAAGCGGTGAGATAAAAAAGGACGACATGGATGTTGTGCGTCTTAAATTATTCACGTCAAACTGGAGCGATGGCAACTGGGGAATTGAAATTCCGTTTGCTTACAATAGCGACAAATATTCTTGTGCACACCCATCGCTATCTGCCGATGGGAAAACATTGATTTTTAGTTCAGACATGCCTGGAGGGCAAGGCGGAATGGATCTCTACAAATCTGAATGGAATGGCACATCGTGGGGTTCGCCAATAAACTTAGGTCCTGAAACCAACACTGCCGGAAACGAGGTTTTCCCGACCTTAACAAGCGATGGAATTTTAATGTTCTCCTCAGACGGATTAGCCGGAATTGGCGGTCTGGATTTATTCCAAACTGAAATGAAATCCGGTAATTGGTCGAAACCAGAAAACATGGGCGCTCCATTGAACAGTTCCTTTGATGACTTCGGAATTACATACAACCCTCTTTCAAAGAATGGCTATTTCACAAGCAATAGAAAAAATGAAAGCTTCAACGATGACATTTATTTCTTCGAAAAACAATGCACCAATACTGATGTTGTCATTCTCGATGAAGAAACCGGAGCTCCACTAGCTGACGCAGTTGTGAAAGTATTTGAAAATGGAACTGAGATAAGCTCTGTAACTACTGATGAAACCGGAAAATTCAACAAGTGTTTGAACCCCTCTAAAAGCTATGAATTTGTAGCTATTAAAGACGCTTACACTGAAAACAAATCCAGTTTAAGCAATATGCAGTTAAGCGAAGCCGCGAGCACTGGCACACAGGTTATGGTTCCACTTAAGAAGAAACCAATAATTGTCAATATTGCGAATTTGTCTGGACGTGTTTACAACCAGGACGACAATACACCTGAAGCTAATCAGCGTGTAGCACTTACCAACAAAACCACTGGTGCAGAATTAATCACTATGACTGACAATAATGGTAATTATTCATTCCAGAACATTCCTTTAAACAATGATTTTGTTGTGTCAACCTCTAAGAAAAACTGTGGTGAGGCAAAAGAAGTCTTCCATACACACAGCATCACAGGCACAAAAAACATTACTCAAAACCTGCCGCTCTTGTGCAAAGGAGACGTAATACGTATTGACAACATCTATTATGATTACAATAAGTCAGATATCAGGCCAGATGCGGCAATAGAACTTGATAAGGTTATCACACTATTGAATAAATATCCTGACATGAAAATTGAGCTGCGTTCACACACTGATGCAAGAGGAAAGGATGAATACAATACTAAACTTTCCGATAGCCGGGCTAAAAGTGCTGTTGCCTATATTGAAAGTAAAGGCATTGCCAAAACACGTTTGGTCGCTAAAGGATATGGTGAATCACAATTGCTCAATAAATGCACTAACGGCGTTGAATGTGACGACAAAATGCATGAAGAAAATAGACGTACTGAGTTTAAAATCTTATCACTCTAGTTCAGTTTTTGTTTAAATGAGAAAAGGTCGTTGCCCATGGTGACGACCTTTGTTTTTTCCTATTTGGCACTACCACAATCAAAAGATTCGCAATCTGCTATAATTCAATAGGGCAAGAAGTTTTCGTACCTTTGGGTCAGATTGAGTTTCGATCCAATCCACTGAAAATCAAAACTTCCTGTTTCTAAAACAAATTTCTTTGGTTTTCGTATCTGGGTGGATACGAATTTTACTCTTAAGAAAGATGTTGATGACAAAATTTTACGCTTCATATAAGCCCCTTTGCTTTCTGGCTTTGGCCATATTTTTCGCCCCAACAGCGTTATTCAGCCAGATTCCACCAACAGCTGTGTGGGACTATGTGTTTACCGATGACAATGTTTCAGCAACCGGAAGTCTTGCAGAAAATGACCTAAATCCAAGCAATTCACTTCTGACCTATACACTGCTGACTAACACCAGTCTGGGAGAATTGATCTTGCAAACAAATGGTGATTGGTCCTTTGTCCCAATTCTTGGAATTGCAGGAGAGAATGAAACCATCTTTTATCAGGTTTGCGATCATTTGAATCAATGTTCTTCGGACTCCATTGTGGTCGTGGTTCGGTTCCAAAACAATGTTCCGATTCCTGTAGACGATTATCTTTTTGTAGAAATCAACGAACCTCGCTTCGGTGATGCAAGCATTAACGACATAGAACCCGATTCATTGTCAGATCCGATCAGTGGAATTAACGCTTTTGCGCTTACCACTGATCCATTGCATGGCGAAGTTATTTTCAACCTTGATGGTACTTTTCAATACACTCCAGATCCCGGATATACAGGACCAGATGAATTTGAATACATCAATTGTGATCCTTGCGGAACTTGCGCATTTGGAGATGTCTTTATTACTGTTGTTGGAAGCAATGAAGAACCAATCGGAGGCAATAGTCCGGTTTATACTTTGAACGAGGACAGCAGTTATTCAAATACAGCTTTGCCTTTGGTGACCGATCCGGAAAATGACGCCCTTACTTTTTTCACGGCTTCTTTACCTTCACATGGCACTATTTCCATTTCTTCCAATGGAACATACACATATACCCCTGATGAGAATTACTTCGGATCTGATAGCTTTATTTATGTCGCATGTGACATCGTTGGTCAATGCACAGTCGGATTCATCTATTTTGAAGTTCTCAATCTGCCTGATGCACTAGACGTAACTAGCGAAAATCTGACAACAACAGAAGACATTCCAAGTTTCACAGGCAATGTAGCGTTGAATGATACAAGTGAAAATGGCCCGATCATATACACAGTTCTTCAAGGCCCTAATCAAGGAAGCATAAACCTTCAAACAAACGGAAATTTCTCTTTCACACCAGCCACAAATTACTCCGGACAAGTATTAGTTCTTATTCAAGCATGCGATGCTACGCCAACATGTGCTGCTGATTCACTAAGAATAACAATTACACCAATCAATGACATGCCAGTTGCATCGGCTGACTATCAATTCGGATACGAAGACACTCCTATCACAGGTAATGTATCAACAAATGACAGTGATCCAGATGGTGATCTTCTCACCTATTCATTGCTCAATGCTCCAGAAAATGGAAACGTCACATTGCAGCCCAATGGACAATACACGTACACTGGATATCAAAATTTTTCCGGTTATGACACACTGACTTACAAAGTTTGCGATCCTTCATTGGAATGCAGTTTTGCAACGCTCGAAATTGAAGTCATTGAAATCAATGATGATCCTATCATCGTTGCAGATCATTTTGTTGGCAACGAAGACGATGCAGTTTCAGGAAATATTCGATTGAATGACACCGAGCCAGATGGTGAAATCATTTTTTATTTCACCGTTTCCGATCCTGCACATGGAGTTTTAGAAATCGATCAAGACGGAGTGTTCACATACACGCCAGAGGCTAATTGGTTCGGCAGTGATTCCATCGCTTACTTCGGGTGTGATCCTTGTTCGGTTTGTTTTCAATCTTATCTGAAAATCACCATCAATCCCGAGAATGACACTCCAAGTGCTGCGCCTGCTACAATTTCTACAGATGAAGACTTTCCTGTTTCAGGTACGCTTGCATCACTTGCAAATGACATCGAAAATTCAGCACTTTCATTTTCTATAACAAACAATGCACTGCATGGAACGTTTGCACTTCAGTCAAACGGAAATTACACTTACACACCATCTGACAACTACTTCGGTCCGGATCAAATTACCTATTCTGTTTGTGATACACAAAATGCATGCAGCAGCGCAATCATCAACATTACAATAAATCCGATGAATGATGCTCCTGTTGCAGCAGATGATGAAGATGTTACTAATGAAGATGAAATTCTCAATGGCAATGTTGCGAATGACACGGACTCAGACGACATCACTCTTTTGTATAGTGTGATTACACAACCGATGCACGGTGCCGTGCTCATGAATAATGATGGCACATATTCTTTCGAACCGGAATCAAATTACAATGGTGTTGACATGTTCACCTACTCCGTTTGCGACGACGAAAACTCGTGCGATGCTGGAGTTGTGATACTTGACATCAATCCCATCAATGATACTCCTGTTGTTCTTCATGATTCGAATGTTGCTTATGACAACATCAGCATCAATGGTTCAGTGGCGTTAAATGATTCCGATTTTGATGGGGACATACTAGAATTCCTTTTGCTTACCACGGCTCAAAACGGCATTTTTAATCTTGAACAAAATGGCACATACACCTACACGCCCAATACTAATTTTGCGGGAACAGAGATCATTGAATACAATGCTTGCGATCCATCCAACGCATGCGCAACAGCTACACTAACAATTACAGTTTCTTCAACGAACACTTTACCAAATGCTGCTGACATTATATTACCCAATAGCGATGAGGACATGATCCTTACTGGAAGTTTAAATGAACTGGTTACGGATTCAGAAGGTGGCGCCCTTACTTTCTCAATTTTTCTACAACCAGCGAATGGCACTTTGCAATTGAATGTAACAGGAAGCTATACATATACGCCTGATGAAAACTACTTCGGCCCTGACTCATATATGTATCAGGTTTGTGACTCTGGTAACTTATGCGACGAAGGCCAAGTGAATATAAATATTTTGTCTTTAAACGATAGCCCCGTTGCTGTTGGTGAAGAGTTCAACATGAATGAAGACACAATTCTAAGCGGTTCGGTCTCTGAAAACGACAGCGACGCTGAAATGGAAGTGCTCACTTTCTCCACTTCAAGCGTTGCAGAAAATGGAGAATTTATTTTGACTCCTTCCGGAGAATTTACGTTTACGCCGAATGGAAATTATTATGGGACAGTGAATATTGAATATTCTGTCTGCGATGAGAATTCGGCATGCTCAGAGGCAAATCTCATCATTCATGTCCTTGCCTTGAATGACGCGCCGGAAGCAATGAACGATTCATTTTCAACTGATGAAGATGAAATTCTCTTCGGAGATGTGAGCACAAACGATTCTGATTTGGAAACTGAAGATCTCTCCTTCTCTATTTTAACTCCAGCAATGCATGGTGTTGTAATGCTCAATTTAAATGGAACATTCACCTACATTCCAAATGCGAACTACGCTGGAAATGACGCATTCAGTTATTTGGCTTGTGACGAGGAATCTTTATGCTCGGAAGCAACGGTAATTATTGCTATGCTCTCGATCAATGATCAACCTATTGCCAATGACGATTCACAGACCATTACAGAAGACAATATTGCGAACGGCACAATTGCCAGCAATGACACAGACGCAGATGGAGACGATCTGACTTATAGTTCGGTCTTCGGTGCGATGAATGGCACATTGGTTCTTCAAAACGATGGCACTTATAGCTATACTCCGAATATCAATTTCTTCGGAACTGAAATGATTAGCTACACAGTATGCGATCCAAGCAATGTTTGTTCTGAAGCAATGCTATACATCATGATCACGGCAGTAAATGATTTACCGCTAACGGAAAACGAAACATACAGCATGTATGAAGACATGAGTTTAAATGGTGCAGTTAACACAAACGATTCCGACGCTGAAAGCAGTTTACTTGAATATTCCATCCTTGTGGGACCAAGTCATGGGATGCTAAATATGACAACCAATGGCACTTTTGAATACACGCCTGAAACCAACTTCAATGGAACGGAAAACATAGTCTATCTTGTTTGTGATGATGACAATGGATGCTCTGAAGCTTCGCTAGAAATTACCATTGCACCAGTAAATGATATCCCTGATGTGCTTGGAGAATATGTCCATGTGCTTGAAGACACATGGCAAGAAGGCGATCTTTCTGCAAATGATTTAGATATCGATGGTGACCAACTCTCCTATTCTGTTGTGACGAATTCGACGCAAGGAGAATTTATTTTGAATACTAACGGTACATACATCTACACTCCTACACCTGATTTTTCAGGAATGGATTCTGTTGCGTATTCAGTATGTGACATAGAAAATGTTTGCATCCAAACTAAAATCATCTTCGAAGTGGACTTCATGAATGATAATCCTATTGCTGTAGATGAATTCATTGAACTAGAAATGAACACCCTCGTGAGCGGATCATTATTAGACAATGAAATTGAACCGGATGGTGAGGTTCTGCATTATTTCGTTCTTGAAGACAATTCGAACGGCAATTTTGATTTGTTAGACGATGGAACTTATACATATTTGCCGAATGACGGTGTTACCGGTGTGTTTACAGTCACGTATTATGCATGCGATCCATGTGCTATTTGCGATGAAGGCATGATCACCTTCTATGTAGTGCAACCAGGTGAAGTAAACACGGCCCCAATCGCACTGAATACGAGCAGTACAGTCTGTCGTAATGGTCTAGCAACTATAGCTATGAATGATTTTGTCAACGATATACAAACTTCTGACTCACAACTCATAATTCAAATTGATACTCCAAGCGAAGGCAACATCGTTTACGATCCTTCTACTCATACTTTGCAATACACGCCTTCGAGTTCTGGTAGTAATTTTGTATCCTTGGAGTACACTGTTTGTGATGTTAGTCTAGTTTCATTGTGCAGTTCCGCTTCAATCAGCTTCGACATAACAGAAAACACATCACCTCAAGTTGGAAATGCCTTAGTTACACATGTAAACTGTTTTAACTCTTCAACAGGTTCAATAGACTTATCTGACATCACTGGCGGAGACAACTTCTCTTTTCTTTGGAGCAATGATGCTGAAGTCGAAGACATTTCAAATCTTTCAGCAGGCGAGTATTTTGTTACTTTAACTTCCGATGCCGCTTGTTCTATTCCGGCCACTTATTCTTATTTGATCGAACAACCGGAGGCAGCGTTGGGTGCAGCGATTGGAATGGTAAACAATATTTCTGATAATCAGAATGGTTCCATCGAACTGATGATTTCCGGTGGAACAGAACCGTATGAAGTTGCGTGGACGGGCCCTGACGATTTCAGTTCAACCAATGAAGATATTGATGGATTGTTGCTTGATGGAAATTATAGTGCTTTGATTACAGACGCTCACGGCTGTCAATCTGCAACAACAACGATGATTACCGGATTGGAAGAAATTGAAAGCTCTCGCCTTCGGGTCATGCCGAATCCTTTCCATGAAACGTTCCAATTGTATTGCAACAGTGCACTAAAGAATCAAGTTCGAATAGAAATTTACGACGCTGCAGGAAAACTTATCACAACACAATCAAATGTCAATTTCAAAAACAACATGACAACAATTGACATGCACGCGTTTGCTGCGGGTTGTTATCAGTTGAAGATAACAAGTGGAGATTTCGTGAAATCTGTTGCACTCATCAAAGAATAATCTCAGAGTTACGCGATAGCGCAGTTTAAAAGATATTGCGATCGGAATCTTTAAAATCATACGATAGGAAACGTAAGTCGTTTTCTATCGTACGATTTGATAGTATTTTGACTCTAAGAAATTATTTACTCAAATAGAGATTTCTTTCAGAGTAAACTTGTCTGAAAAATGGATCTCGTAAATCTTTGATGAAACGAATAGCTTCGCCTGTGCTTTTCATTTCTGGACCGAGCTCCTTTTGTACCTCAGGGAATTTCTCATAACTGAATACCGGAATCTTAATGGCATATCCATTGCGCTTGGGTGCAAAGTGAAAGTCTTTTACTTTCTTTTCACCCAACATCACTTTGGTTGCGTAGTTCACATATGGTTCGTCATATGCTTTTGCAATAAATGGCACAGTGCGACTCGCACGTGGATTTGCTTCAATGATGTACACCAAGTCATTTTTTATTGCAAACTGAATATTGATAAGTCCAACTGTATTCAACGCCTTTGCAATCGTCTTTGTGTGCTCCTCAATTTGTGTCATCACAAAATCGCCGAGATTGTACGGCGGCAACACGGCATATGAATCACCGCTATGAATGCCCGCAGGTTCTATGTGCTGCATGATGCCGATGATGTATACATCTTCTCCGTCACAAATAGCATCGGCTTCCGCTTCAATTGCGCCTTCTAAAAAATGATCCAACAATATTTTATTGTCAGGCATGTCACTTAGGATGTTCAAAACATGTGCTTCAAGATCCTTTTCATTGATAACGATTTTCATCTTTTGTCCACCAAGTACGTAGCTGGGACGCACAAGCAATGGAAAACCAAGTTCACGGGAAAGCTCAACCGCTTGCTCAGCATTTTCAACCACACCAAATTTTGGATATGGAATATTGTTTTCTTTAAGCAAACGAGAAAAGCTACCTCGGTCTTCAGCAAGATCCAATGACTTGTAATCCGTACCGATGATTTTAATTCCATATTTATCCAGTTTTTCCGCCAACTTTAATGCTGTCTGTCCGCCGAGCTGAACAATCACTCCAACAGGCTTTTCGTGCTGAATGATGTCGTAAATGTGCTCCCAAAAAACAGGTTCAAAATACAATTTGTCTGCCGTATCAAAGTCTGTTGAAACTGTTTCCGGATTGCAGTTGATCATGATTGTTTCATAACCACATTCTTTTGCGGCCAATACACCATGCACACACGAATAATCAAACTCGATTCCTTGTCCAATGCGATTCGGACCGCTGCCAAGAACAACTATTTTTTTCTTGTCGCTCACGACGCTTTCATTCTCTTCGTCGAATGTGCTATAATAATAAGGAGTCTTCGCTTCAAATTCTGCAGCACATGTATCGACCAACTTGTACACGCGACGCACCTTCATATCAACTCGTTTTTTGTACACTTCACTTTCAAGACAACGCAACAAATGCGCTACTTGACGATCAGCATAACCTTTTTGTTTTGCTTCGAACAAAACCTCGCGAGGTATGGTGTCTATTGTGAATTTTTCTAGACGCTTTTCAGTAAGAATCATGTCTTCGATCTGACGCAAAAACCACAAATCGATGCGCGTTTTTTCTTGTATCGTTTTAAAAGGAATACCAAGTTTGATTGCATCGTAAACGTGGAATAATCGATTCCAACTTGGTTTATCAAGTGACGCCATCAATACATTCTGATCACGCACTTCACGTCCATCTGCACCAAGACCATTGCGCTTTATTTCTAATGACTGACAAGCCTTTTGCAATGCCTCCTGAAAGCTACGGCCAATGCCCATCACTTCACCGACGCTTTTCATTTGCAAGCCCAGTTCTCGATTGCTACCAGGAAACTTATCGAAATTCCATCGTGGTATTTTTACAATAACATAATCTAGTGTTGGTTCAAATAATGCCGAAGTGGATTTGGTGATTTGATTTTGAAGCTCATCAAGATGATAACCGATGGCTAATTTTGATGCAATCTTTGCAATGGGATATCCTGTTGCTTTACTTGCCAAAGCTGAAGATCGTGAAACACGCGGATTAATTTCAATGGCAATTATGTCCTCCTTTTCATCCGGACTTACTGCAAACTGAACGTTGCAGCCACCAGCAAAGTTCCCGATTGCGCGCATCATTTTGATTGCCATATCGCGCATCTTTTGATATGTTGTATCCGAAAGTGTCATCGCAGGAGCCACAGTAATACTATCACCAGTATGAATTCCAATCGGATCAAAATTTTCGATCGAACAAATGATCACCACATTGTCGTTTGCATCGCGTAGTAATTCCAATTCAAATTCTTTCCAACCCATGAGCGCCTTGTCGATCATCACTTCATGAATAGGCGACAAATGCAAGCCGCGATCAAGAAGTTGGTCGAACTCAGGCTGACTATGAACCAAAGCAGCGCCGCTTCCACCTAAAGTAAAAGACGGACGAATGCACAGAGGAAAACCAAATTCTTGAGCAATTTCTTTCCCTTCAAGAAAACTTTTTGCCGTTCGCTGCGGCGCCATTGGAATACCTATTTGGCCCATCAACACTCTAAAAGACTCGCGATTTTCAGTAATCTCGATTGCTTTGGTATCAACACCGATCATGCGCACACCGTATTCCTTCCAAATGCCCATCTCTTCGCATTGTGTGGCGAGATTCAGCGCAGTTTGTCCGCCCATCGTTGGAAGCACCGCATCAATCTTATGTTTCTCCAGAATTTGAAGTATGCTTTGATACTCCAGGGGAAGTAGAAATATGTTGTCGGCCACGACCTTATCGGTCATGATGGTAGCTGGATTGCTGTTGATGAGGGTGACTTCGATACCTTCTTCACGAAGAGAGCGAGCAGCCTGAGAACCGCTGTAGTCAAATTCGCACGCTTGTCCGATGACGATTGGGCCTGAACCTATGATCAGAACCGACTTGATTGAGTTGTCTTTGGGCATTTTTTTTTTATCTGACCAGAACCTTACTTACGCGCAGCCAGTCAGTTAAACCAAAATGAAGTATTAAAATTGGGTGATTAACCGGCCGCGAAGATAGACAGCTCTTTTTGTGTGGCCGAAATGGGTTTTGAACAGAAAAACAAAAGTTATGAATGATGAGCGGCTAGTGATGCAGGTTGTGCTCGAGCACATTCAATTTCTCCTCGTAAAACCGAGGTCTACAGACTTGCTATAAATACTCGTGGCTGTGTGGGTAGGATTTGGATACTCCGAAAATTCGGTAATAGCTTCTTTTTCTTCGATGGCCTGATGGCAACTCGGAAGAACACAACAATCAAAACACAAGTGGAAACATTGATCGCACTAATGAAAACGTGAAACAGTAAGTGCCTAAAACGACAACAAAAAAAACATGAGGAACGTACCCGTCACATCAGGCCTTTATTTCATCACCTTCAATCGCAAAACACCATTGGGTGCACGAATGGTGATAAAATACAATCCCGGTACGAATGATGCTGTGCGCATTAGAGGGTTGTTTCCCGCGCTCAAACTTGCATTCTTTGAAAATAGACATTTACCTGTTGAATTGTAAATTTCCAAAAACACAGGCGAGATATCCATTGGTGAAATAATCGAAATTTCATTCTGAAAAATAACAGCATAAAATTCCTCTAAGACCTTCGGATATAAACTCACCACTTCAGAATATTCAGAAATCCCTTCCAAGGAGAGCATTCGTATTCGATAATACAAATGCGATTCTGAAACATCTTCATCATAAAAATCATAACGTGATTCTGATTCATTATAGCGCACTGGCATTGACCCTATCGACAAAAAATGCTGGCCATCGATACTTCTTTCTATTTCAAATTCTATAGTTGATCCCGCTGAAGACAAGATCCAGGATAGATGTACACGATGCTCATCTATTCTCGCAGTGAATTCTTTCATCTTCGATGCCAACATCAAGAAGGAGCAATTGGCCGTGCTGGTATAACCAATATTGGAACCCACAAAAATATATGCATTCGCTGCGCTCGTATTTACAGGATTAGCCTGATAAACCTGATTATCCAAACAACCTGTTTCATGATTGAATAAGGTTAGATAACGTTCACAGAATGTTGAACATGATGAATTGGCATACTTTCCTCCGCAATCGGTTTGGCTAGCAAAAATGACGTAAACTGTACCCAATGAACAAATGCTGCTAAAGTTATATGTGGCATTGGGCATGGCTCCCGTGAATGCCAGCACTCGCGCTTGCGCAGGCAAAATATTATTGGCTGGGACAGGAACAAAAACACCACTGCAGCCTGCCCACAAATTCAAGTCTGAGATGTAACTTAGTTCTCCTAAAGAATAGTTTGAATTGAGTACCCAATTCACATTTTGATTATCACCAGCCCCATTGCCACCATATGCACATCCACCAGTAGGCACAGTCTGACTTACGACTTCCAAATAATTGATATCAAGTTCGTGTCCTCCAGTGTCAAAATAAATAAATTCATTGGCTCCTTCACATGAAGCACAACCTCCATTGATCAATACTTGCAAAAGAACCGGAGGCTCAACACACCAATCAGTCTGTGCACGAATTCGCAAATCATCAATGTAAGTGTAGCATGTTGCGACCAGGATAAATGTAAGCCGCACATAACGTGATGTGCTCAGGAGATTCGCATCAAACGTGGCTGCGGTGGTGATGACGTCAGCAGTATCTACCACGGTCCATGCCACTCCATCAACAGATTCTGTGACTTCAATCTGCGACCCCGCACCGCTCAAGCCTTTATGAAAAAAACTAATATGGTCCGCATTGCCCGTCCAAGGGCCGTAAGTCAAAGTTTGATTGTTTGTTTTGAATTGAATACTGGGTGCATTTCTTCCATAATTGCTAACTCCACTTGTAGATCCAAAAGGCGCACCTGTTCCGACAAGCGTTACCGGCACTGCAGGAGCACTCGTAAATTGTTCATCGATGAGATATGTCTGGCTGCTCGCAGCAAAACAAAAGCAAACCAAGATCATGCAAAGCCTTGATTTCAATGGCCTAGAATAAAGTTGCGAAGGGTGTAGCCTCACAGTAGCATTTAGGTGAAAAAGTCAGTTGCAAATATCGCACATCCGAAATCAATCAAATAACTACTCAAGGTGAAGACCTTGTTAAGTTTAATGCAATATCAACTGAAAAAAAGGACTTTAGATCATTTCCTCTTTTCATAGCGAATGCCAATATTCTCCTTCCGCTTCTTTGATTTTGGCTCATATGTCGGATAGCTATATCGGACAGGAATAACACCATGACTGCTATCAGGGAGTATTTTTTGGATACGCTTGTATCTGGGTGTGGCAATGTCAAGAGGCGAAAGTGTTGCTTCAATAATTTTATTTTCCAAGTCCGATTTAAATGAAAGATTTTTCAAAGGAATGCTCGCGATGATATATGTACCAGAGCGCACTTGAACCACAGATTCTTTTAGCGTGAATAATGAAGATCTTTTATCATCAATAGCAATTGCTGGAGATTCCAAATTGTTCTCATCAAAAATTGAAATGCGTAATTTCAAAGAGTCTTCTAATAGGTCATTGTCACAAATCCAATAGACGTTTAACATGTCCTTCTCAACTACACAAGAAATCAATTTTGGCGCATACACTGTTTGCAAATAATCATGCAACAATTTTGGATTTCCTTTATAGTCAATTCCACTCCATGAAAATGCCGGCCAAACATCATTGAGCTGCCAATACATGGTACCCATGCAATAAGGCGCGGCTCGACGTTGCGCTTCAATACCTAATGCAATTCCTTCCGCTTGCACCACTTGAGTCATCGCGGCATAATCAATCAAATTATCATGCGAAATTTTTGGATACCATCGCGCCATGTATTGATCCATCAGTTTAAATCCTCGATCATGTTTTTGATGTTGTTTCATCCCTGTGTCTTCATAGTTCAAAACATCGCCTTTCATCATTTCTTTTAAAACCGCCTCAGATGGAAAACTCTGCATACCAAATTCACTCATAAAACGTGGGATGTTTTTCTTCAATGATTCAAATGGTTCTTCATCATGCCAGAGACCCCAGTAATGAGAGTCACCTTGTGTAAGGCTTCGCGGATCGCGTCTTCCGAAAAGTGGAGAGCTCTCCCAATATTGTAAGTTGGTATTTTTCTTTACCGCTTTACCCAGCGTCAAATCAAAAACGTCTTTGTACGCGCGCCAAATTCGCGCCTTTTGCGAATCATTTAATCCCTGCTGCCATCCCCAATTTTCCCAGCCTTCTGCAATTTCGTTGTTGCCGCACCATAGTGCCATGCACGGATGATTGCGTAGACGAATTGTTTGTTCATTCACTTCTTCAATCAACCCGGAAATGAAAACAGAATCCGCTGGATACATGCTGCAAGCGAACATAAAATCCTGCCAGACCATTATGCCATTTTCATCACATAATTTGTAAAACAAATCGTCTTCATATACTCCACCACCCCAAACACGGAGCATGTTGATATGGGCGTTTTTACAATTTGAAATGAGAGTGCGGTAATCCGTCTCAGTCGCTTCACCTGGAAAATATTTCACAGGAATGTAATTCGCTCCTTTTATAAAAACTGGCTTGTCATTCAAACTAAAATAAAACGATTCACCGATTGAATCTTTCGCAGTGATCAATTTGATATCACGTATCCCTGTGCGTTCAATACGACTATCAACAATACGATCACCATTTCGCAAGACAATACTGAACTCGTACAAATTCGGAACTCCCTGGTCATTGCACCACCAGCGGTATGGGTACTCAATTTCAAAAGGCAATTCAACAATGTTCATTCCTCGTTTTAAATGAACATCTGTCGTCCAGTTGTCGCCATTTTTGGTCATTTCGAAAACGATATTTCCCGACCAATCCTTGTCAGAGTGTATGGTAAAAGTGGTTTTTAATTGCGCCAATTTTTCCGTCACCTTCAATTGCTCAATGTAAATGTCCGTAAAACGTGCATCATCATACGCAATGATTTCAATAGCTTTTGTAATTCCACATGTGATCAATTTCGGCCCAAAATCCCAACCATAGTGAAACTGTGGCTTGCGAACAACTGCGCGTTCACCAGCGCCTGGCAGTGGATACGGAAGCGCCTTAAGTCTTTCTTCCGCTATTGGAAGAGGAGAATGAAAATAGATGCGCAACACGTTGCCTGCCTTCTTCAATAATTTTCTGACATCCAATTCCCAAGAACGGAATGCATTGTCACCTGAAAATATCTTCTTCTCATTCAAATAAACATCCGCATACGTATCCAGACCTTTGAATTTCATGCGCACAACTGATTTCTCCAAAATTGAATCTGCAACGTCGAAAGGCGAAGTCTCATAGATCCAGTCCTTTTCACCCACCCATTGACAATCCGCCTCAGCAGTCCCGAAGAATGGATGCTCTATTTTTTTATTCTCAATCAAATCTGTATGCACACAACCCGGAACAGTTGCCGGCATCCACACGGAACCATCCGATTGACGAAACTGCCAACTAAGTTGTAAATCCGATGAAGTTTTTATCATGGTACTAGTTTGTGTCAATCCGTATTGAACGATTTGAATGAATAGAAGTGTGATCAAAAATTTCTTCATCTGTTGGATTTTATAATCTGATTTTTCCTCAAATGTGCTTTTAAGAATGTGAAGCGAAATAAACCTTGTATGTAACCAATACCATAGGAAAAATGAATCACCGGAAACGTAATACATGTTTTAACAAAAAGCATAAGTCCTTTGCCATTCGTCAAACTCAAAGACGTCAACACAATCACCATTCCATAAAATATTATCTCTGCTAAAAACATCACTGCGAACAAAGTTGAAAAAACTCCTAAAATAGCAAGACAAATAAGGCTCAAAATAAAAAGTGGGGGTGCAAATTGCCTTAGTGTTGCTGGCGCTCCTAGTTTGAGATTCACAAGCGGTTTAAAAAGTCCGTACTGATAAAACATTGTTTTCAACTTTCCTAAATCTGGACGAGCGAAATACTCGATCTTGACAGATGGAACCATGACAATGCGTCCCCCATTTTTAAGAATACGACCGTTGAATTCATCATCTTGATTGCGCAATAAATCAGGATCAAAACATCCTATACGATCGAATATGTCCCTTCGAAAACAACCAAAAGGAACCGTATCCACATCCATATCTTCCTTAGCACCTAAACGATAACCGGCATTTCCAATCCCAACCGGATGTGATGTTGCAAGCACAATTGCCTTTGCTTCAATCGTGTCGGCACCTGGTTTTGTCACCCACATCCCCCCTACATTATCTGCTTTGTATTCGATTAATTTTTTCACTAGAACAGAAAAATAATCGAGCGGATATTTAGCATGTGCATCCAGTCGCACAATGATT
>Ga0209174_10001268_pt1 | contig 18088 bp, 13 predicted proteins | sample JI91814BDNA_FD_187505 | JGI IMG/M metagenome (GOLD analysis project Ga0209174, IMG submission 187505) | Wastewater effluent complex algal communities from Wisconsin, to seasonally profile nutrient transformation and Carbon sequestration -... | ecosystem: Engineered > WWTP > Effluent > Algae...
ACCAGGGGTTCATTTTCTGATTCGGTAATCCATTCGAGCAGATGTGCTATTCCTGAATTTTTCCCGGTAAAACGAAGGAATTTTGCTGCCAGTGGTACATCGCAATCAATAACTTCAATGGTCACGATGCTGCCCTGGTCGGTAAAACTGCAAAGCGGATCTGTAAGATTGGCCAGTGTAGTGGATGTCACCAACCGGTACATATCTCCGTTATTGGCCGCTTGTGTTTGCCCCGGGGGAACAATATAGGTGCTGACATATTCCCATTCGGTTCCATTCCAGTAAGGAACAATGGGTCCGGCCGGAGCAGTAACATCAACCCAGTTTACTCCGCCATCCGTACTCCGTTGCCATTTGTAATACACGTAGTTATTGTAGAATGAACGTACGGTATCGGTCATGGTCAGGATATTGCTGTCGCAAACAATCGGATTAGTGTTCGGTGTATAGATCATGGTGGGGGAGCAGGTGGCCACTGCGATATCATCAAGTGCCCAGTCGTTACCGCCGCCACCGGGTGCATTATTGAAGTACTTCAGCGTGAAACTGGTTTGGGCCGGACCGGTTAAGTAGGTGAATCCTTTTTTTACCCAGTTACCGGTATAAAGAATATTTCCTGTGGTATAATAATCAATTCCGTTTACTTCAAAAGTAATATTGGGTGCCACTCCGGATGAATCGCCCGGGCCGGTAGGAATATAATATGGCGGACCCGTACTGCTGGTAGCGGCTTTCCCATTGGAATCGCAGGCACATTTGGAACAGATATTCCGCATCCAGCAGGATATTTCATAAAAAGTATTTGGACATAATCCGGTGATGGTTTGCTGGAAAGCAGAGTCAATACGATAGGCTGCATTCACAATCAGCATATAGCCTGCATTGGGATTGGCTACCGTATCTGCAGGAGGATTACCAGCCGAAGGCGAAGCAGCGCCGGTATGATCACCAATAATATCCCATAACTGAAATACCCGGTGAGTGGGAGTGGAGGCATCTGGTTTTGCCCAGGTATTCGAAGTGGTGTAATTGGTACGGGTGGATGTGTTATTGGCAATGCCGTAATTGTAATCATTCGGATTGTTGGTGGTAAAAACCTGGTATGTGTATCCGGTAGGAACATTGGCGGAAGCACCCCGGTTACGGGGTCGCCCGCTGCCAAATGTACCATTGAACTCAGTACCCAGGGCATTGGTGCCTACTGTATTTGAACAAATACTATAATTGGTATAAACAGCAATAGTGTTAGAGGGAAATGTAAAGGTGGCAATGGCAGAAGAACCGTTTTTGTAAGTCATGTTACCACCACCGGAACTGATAAAAGCTCCCGTCGCTGCAGTAACCCGCACCCTGAATGAGGCAATCATGATACAGGTGTTTCCAAAATTGGATGGCTTATGTGAATTGGCAACGCGGCCCCTTCGGAATGCAGTGGCTGGTGCGGCGGCACCATTAAAGCCCAGATGAATCGTGACATTGCTTCCGGTGATCCATCCCGGATCATCTCCGTAACCATCTGTAAACTGTTTGTAAATTTTTCCTTCGTTGGTGAGCACCCGGATGGTACCCGTAATAAAACTGGTACCGGCAGGAACAGCATCCTGGTAACGGCAGCTGTCATATGTTCCTGAGCGAACGACAAGTGATGCCCTGATTTCCAGCGTATCGCCTGTCTCTACTGTTCCGCCATTCAGTCCTTTAGTTACATTGATATAACTTTTCCCGAAATCAATACTTTGGGAATACAGGATCTTGCCTGTTATTAACTGCAAAGTAGTGAAGACAAAAAACAGGATGACGGATCTTTTTGTCACTGGTTTTTTCATGGATGGATTTTCAGCTATGAAGCTGAATAACATGTTAAAATTAATTGATTCAGCATCGCAAATCAATAGGAAAATGCACCTAATTTTCACGTAGTTATTATTGCAAACAACTACATGAAAACTCCTATTGTTTTTTGAAGGTTTACCGGGTATTTTTAGTTTCAAATCCAGATATGAAAAAATCCATCGTAATAACCTGCCGGTTTATTATTCCGGTTGCAATGCTGCTTTATTTTCAACAAGGCAACGCACAAAGCGAGCCTTTCAGTAGCACACAATTGGTGCCATCTTCTACTTTTAATTTCCCTTATGAAATCACTTATGGCCCGAATGATTCACTGTGGGTTACAGAGCGGGTAGGAAAAAGGGTAGTGGTTGTAAGCCCGGTAAACGGAGGCAGGAGAACGGTACTGAATCTTTCTTCGGTAGTATATCAGTCTGCCGGCCAGGATGGTTTAATGGGGCTGGCCATACATCCGCAATTCGGACTGGGAACCGGAGAAGATTTTGTTTATCTGGCGTACACTTACGATAATGATCCTGGCGTACCCGTACAAAGACGGACAAAGATTACGAGGTACACCTACACGCTTGGTAGTACCTGTGTATTAAATCCTGCATCCGCCTTTGATCTGATCAGCGGGTTGCAGGGTAGCAACGATCATAATTCCGGCCGGTTGAAAATAGGGCCGGATCTGAAATTATATTATACCATCGGTGACCAGGGCTATAATCAGTTTGCAAATATGTGCGGTATTATCCGTTCTCTTGATTTGCCCACGGCTGCAGAAGTGGCAGCCAATGATTATACCAAGTACCAGGGAAAAATTTTACGCATGAACCTGGATGGTACCATTCCGGCAGATAATCCGCTGATTGATCCGGACCAGGCCGGACCTGAAGCTGCAGCAAGAAGCCATATTTTTTCTTATGGGCACCGGAATCCGCAGGGGCTCATCTTTGCTCCGGATGGAAAACTCTATGCGGATGAACACGGGCCTAAATCTGATGATGAAATCAACCTGGTTACAGCAGGAAAGAACTATGGTTGGCCCCGGGTTGCCGGCTATAATGATAATGCTGCTTATGTATACGGACAATGGGGATCTTCTTCTCCCACCCCCTGTGGATCGCTTTCGTATAGCGATTATACCATTCCCGCGTCCGTCCCACAATACCAGGAAAGCACCTATAGCCATCCCGATTTAACGGACCCGTTGAAAACAATTTATACGGTGCCTACCGGTTATAATTTCCAGGATCCGGCCTGCCTCGGAAATTACTTTATTTGCTGGCCTACTATTGGCCCTTCCAGTCTGGATATTTATACAAAGGGACTGGGTGGTATTCCTGGTTGGTCCAATTCCCTGTTGGTAACCAGTTTAAAAAGAGGGAGTGTAATAAGATACCAGTTGAGTACAGATGGATTAACCATTCCTGGCTCCGGTATTGAATACTGGAACACTACCAACCGTTTCAGGGATATCGCTATTCACCCATCCGGAACAGAATTTTATGTAATTACTGATAATTCCGGATCCACATCCGGTCCCAGTTCGGGTTATACCAATACATTGGATAACCCGGGTACCATTATGAAATATACTTACACAGGCATATTACTTCCATTGAATGAAGATGAAAGGAATCCTGTCAGGGTTACTGATATGGTAAAGGTTTATCCAAACCCTGCTACCAATCATATCAATATTCAGGGGAAACGTGCCTTGCAGAAACCACTCAGGGTGCAATTGTACAGTATGTCTTCGGTGCTGGTAATAGAAGTAACCAGTTTCAAAAATGAATTCAGCATCAATATAGAGGCACTGCCAGCAGGAGTGTATCTGTTGAAATTATATAATGGCAACGGGATGGAAGTACAAACAGAAAAAATAGTGAAGTACTGAAGTTGTTTGAAAGGCTTGAGTGACTATCAAAGCAAAACCCCCTCACGGGGGTTTTGTTTTAGTTATGCTCAGGGTTTAAACGGATACTATTTTAACCACGCGAAAAGTTTTTACGCCACTGACTTTCCTGGATATAACGGATCGCGGCCAGGCGGTCAGAAATGGCCATTCGTACTACACGACCATTCAGTCCTGAAGTACCGGAAAGCACAGACTTTAAATAAGGGGATTTTTCTTCCTTTTTTGTTGTCGCAACAACAGGAACTGGTTCGTTCTGTTTCATAGTAGGACTTTTTTGGTTAACAGGATAATGGATCAATTGTTCATACAAGGTAATACGATTCGTTTTCCGGATGCAAATATTTCCCCGGGAAAATTCAGCCGGAGGGGTAAAATTTCATCTTTTACGATAGGAAAATTACCTTATTTCCGGTTCAGCCAATGCTGAATAAGTGTTAAATCTTACCCACCATTTTAGCCGGTATCACCCATTGGTCAAACTCCTCCGGTGTTACGTAACCGAGCTGAACCGCCATTTCTTTCAGGGTGGTGCCCTGTTTATGTGCTTTTTGAGCGATTTCCGCGGCTTTATAGTAGCCGATCTTAGTGTTCAGGGATGTCACCAGCATCAGGGAATTCTCAACATGCTTCCGGATATTGGCTTCGATGGGTTCAATTCCAACCGCACATCTGTCATTAAAGGACACACAACCATCGCCAATCAGCCTGGCACTATGCAGGAAATTATAAATCATCACCGGTTTGAAAACATTCAGTTCAAATTGACCATTGGCACCGCCAATATTGATGGCCACATCATTTCCCAATACCTGCGCAGCGATCATGGTGAGCGCCTCACATTGGGTGGGGTTTACTTTTCCGGGCATAATAGAGGATCCGGGTTCATTATCCGGAATAAAAATTTCCCCGATACCACTTCTCGGGCCGGAAGAAAGCATCCGGATATCATTGGCGATTTTCATCAGGCTCACCGCCACTGTTTTTAAGGCACCATGGGCTTCAACAATCGCATCATGTGCGGCGAGGGATTCAAATTTATTATCCGCAGTTATAAATGGCAGACCGGTTAATTTGGCAATCTGTTTGGCTACATTTTCAGAATATCCCTCCGGTGTATTAATACCGGTACCCACAGCTGTACCACCCAGGGCCAGTTCGCTTAAGTGCGACAAAGAATTTTTAATGGCTTTCATCCCATGATCCAGTTGGGAAACATAGCCACTGAATTCCTGTCCCAGGGTCAGGGGGGTAGCATCCATGAAATGGGTTCTGCCGATCTTCACCACTTTCATGTATTTTTTACTCTTGGCCGCCAGCGTATCCCGTAGTTTCTTAATACCAGGAAGGGTGGTTTCCACCAGGATCTTATAGGCGGCAATATGCATGGCCGTGGGGAAAGTATCATTGGAAGACTGTGATTTGTTCACGTCATCATTGGGATGAAGGAATTTTTCTTTATCAGTCAGCTGGCCACCTTTTAATACATGGCCGCGATAAGCAATGACTTCGTTTACATTCATATTGCTTTGGGTACCGCTACCGGTTTGCCATACCACCAGAGGGAATGCATCATCCAGTTTTCCTTTCAGGATCTCATCACAAACCTTGCCGATCAGTACCGATTTGTTTTTAGGTAAAACACCCGCTTCCTGATTGGTGATGGCAGCCGCTTTTTTCAGATACGCAAAAGCACGGATGATTTCTTTGGGCATCCGGTTAATATCCTGGGCGATTTTGAAATTATCAATACTGCGCTGGGTCTGTGCACCATAATAGGCATCAACTGGTACTTTTACCTCGCCCATGGTGTCTTTTTCAATCCTGAATTCCATAATTAACAGGTTTTATAAAGTCTTTATAAAATTTTTATGCGTTACCGGCATTGACTGCCATTGGTTTAGCGTTTGGTGCCGCAAAGGTAGGCCAATACCCGGATCAGATAAATGATTTTCGGTTTTTATAGTTCAGATTCCCTCATTAAATTGCCATTGCAAAAACCCTGGCCCGGATCATCCCCGCCGCTGTTGCTGCCCTTCTTTCCTTTGTAAAACCGGGATATACCAAATTCTTGAGACAGGTTAAGCTACTTGAATGAAAAAAATTCTGGGGTTCGCATTTTTGTTGATCGGTACTGTCTGCTTTGCCCAGCAGCAGACGCAAAATATTATCATCATCACCACGGATGGCTTTCGTTGGCAGGAAGTATTCAAAGGAATGGATTCTGCTATCGCCAACCGTTCCGAATGGAATGAAGGGGACAGCAGTTATATCTTTGAAAAGTACTGGCACCCTGATCCGCAGGAAAGAAGAAAAAAACTGATGCCTTTTTTATGGTCAACCATCGCCAAAAAAGGACAGGTTTTTGGCAATCGGGATCTCGATTGCCGGATGGATAATGCCAACCCCTATTGGTTCAGTTATCCCGGATACAATGAAATCTTTACCGGTTTTCCGGATACTGCGATCAATTCAAATAGTTTTCCTCCAAATCCGCATGTGACGGTGCTGGAATTCCTGAACCGGCAAAAAGGATTGCAAAACCGGGTGGCCGCTTTTGGCGCCTGGGAAGCTTTCGACCGGATTTTAAATGAAGAAAGAAGTGGTATACCTGTTATTTCCGGAATGAATCCTACCGGTGGTAAAACTCCAACGGTCATTGAGAAAAAACTGAATAAAATGCTGGCGGATGCTTACAAACCCTGGCATGAGGATGAATGTTTTGATCTTTTTACCCATCATGCAGCGCTTGAATGGCTGAAAACAAGAAAACCAAGAGTCCTTTATATTGCTTACGGAGAAACCGATGAATGGGCACATGCGGGTAAGTACCGTTCTTATCTGGATGCAGGCAAACAGGTAGATACCTGGATCAAAGAACTCTGGGATTTTGTACAAAGCGATCCGCAATACCGGAATAAAACCACGATCCTGATCACCACGGATCATGGAAGAGGGGACCTCATTAAAAAAGAATGGACCAGTCATAACAATAAAATCCAGGACGCCCATGAAATCTGGATGGCGGTGTTGGGACCTGATACCCCGGTCCGTGAGGAAGTAAAAGGGCCGGTGCAACTTTACCAGCAACAAATCGCTCAAACCATTGCCCGGTTGATGGGTAAAACCTATACGGCCCAACATCCGATCGCTGATCCTATACTGTACGTATTTAAAATGAAAAAATAATCTAGACCAGATGAAATCAATTTGTTTGTCCATTTTATTATTATCTGCCACCGCCCTCTTTGCACAAGACTACAATGATCTGCCTGTTCCTTCCAAAAAGCAGCTCGACTGGCATGATACCGAGTACTATATCTTCATGCATTTCGGTCCCAATACCTTTACCGGTAAAGAATGGGGAGAGGGAACAGAACCGGTAGATATTTTTAATCCGGCCCAGCTCGACTGCCGGCAGTGGTGCCGTATTGCCAAGGAATCAGGTGCCAAAGCTATTATCATCACGGCCAAACACCATGATGGATTTTGTTTATGGCCCAGCAAATATTCCAAACATACAGTGAGGGAAAGCAAGTGGAAGAATGGCAAGGGCGATGTATTAAAAGAGCTTTCTCAGGCCTGTAAAGAATACGGGCTCAAATTCGGTGTATATCTTTCTCCCTGGGACCGGAACCATCCCGATTATGGCACGCCCAAATACAATGATGTATTTGTAAACATGATGAAAGAAATATTTCAAAACTATGGCCCTGTTTGGGAAATGTGGTGGGATGGTGCAAATGGAGAAGGGCCTAATGGAAAAAGACAGGTATATGACTGGAAGCGTTTTGAAAATACTGTGAAGCAATATTCACCCAAGACCGTTGTGTTCAGTGATATTGGTCCGGATGTGCGTTGGGTGGGAAATGAAAATGGAATTGCCGGTAACCCGAACTGGAATTTCCTGGATACGGTTGGTTTTAAAAGAGGTTTGGGTGCTCCACCGACTGATACCCTGAACCGGGGTAATTACTGGGGCAAGGCATGGATGGGAGCCGAATGTGATGTGAGTATCCGTCCGGGCTGGTTCTGGAGAGAATCAGAAAATGAAAAAGTAAAGACGCCCCAGCAGTTATTTGATATTTACCTGAAATCAATCGGCCGGGGAGCAAACCTGTTGTTAAATGTACCGCCTGATGCAAGGGGTTTGATTCATCCATCCGATTCAATGGCACTGACCGGATTCAAAAAACTCCGAGATGAGAGTTTTGCCGAGAACCTGCTGAAAACTGCGAATACTTTTTACCAGTTCAGCCGGAAAGAATTACCAGAGGAAAAAATGACCCTGCGTTCTATGGATAAAGACAACCAGGCGTATAGCGTTAATCTGCAGAATTTTATTGTGGAGATGGCCCAGCCGACAAAGATCAACTGTATTATTCTAAGGGAAGCCATACACCTGGGTCAAACCATCCGTAGTTTCCGCATCGTCATGAATAACGGAAAGAAAGTAGTGAAGGAAATCAGCGGCAGCAGTGTGGGCCGGAAAAGAATCCTGACTTTTAAACCAGCCACGATTACTTCCTTTACGGTTTACCTGGAAGATGCCAAGGGAATGGATAATGTGATTAATGTAACGGCTTATTTGATGGATGAGAAGTTGATTGAAAAGTAATAGCAAGCCCCCCTAAAAGGGGTGAAGAGCGTTAGAGGGCGCGTCGTGGTTTAAAGCCTGTCACTCTGAGCTTGTCGAAGGGCGGTTACGTAAAACGCGGAAGTATTTTTTAAATTTTTTATAACCAGTATTACAACGGTTAGCTAAGTGCGACCAGGAGTTGTGGTCTGTAAGTCTCACTTCGACAAGCTCAGTGTGACAACGAGCGGTGGTTGTTATTTACTTTCCACTGAATACCGCTTTCCTTTTCTCCAAAAATGCCGCCACCCCTTCCTTACGGTCATCTGTATCAAAAGCATTTCCGAATTCAGCTATTTCGAGGGCATAGCCATCTGTTGATTCATCAAACACGGCATTCGCCGTTTTGATACAACCGGCTACGGCCAGCGGGGCTTTGGAATTGATTTGCTCTAGTATTCCGCGGGTATAAGTGATTAATTCTTCCTGAGTAGTGACTTCATTCACCAGTCCGGTTTGTTTGGCCGTGGCCGCATCCATCAAGGCTGCACTCATCAATAAAGCCATGGCCCTGCCTTTGCCGATCAGTTGTACCAGTCTTTGTGTACCTCCATAACCGGGGATCAGTCCGAGGTTCACTTCCGGTTGTCCGAATTTGGCATTATCTGAAGCAATCCGGAAATGACAACTCATGGCGAGTTCACAACCACCACCTAAGGCAAAACCATTTACGGCAGCAACGATGGGTTTAGTGGATTGCTCAATACGCGCAAATGTATCCTGTCCTCTTTTGGCCAGTGCCATGGCCTGGTTTTTATCCAGTGCATTGAATTCTGAAATATCGGCACCGGCAACAAAGGCCTTGGGTCCGGCACCGGTAATGATCACGGATTTGATATCGGGATTGGCAGCAATTTCATCCAGTGCCAGGTTGAGATCAGTAAATACATCCCGGTTGAGGGCATTCAGTTTATCGGGACGATTGATTGTGATGGTATAAATGCCGTTTTCCAGAGCAGCAAGCAGGGTCGTATAACTCATACTTTGAATTTGAGAAAACGAAGATAGCATAACATTGTTTACTGTTGTTGCTGCTGCATCTCCATAAAGCGGCGGTAGGAATTATCGGGTACAGCGGGATTATGAACCTGATAAGTAAATACAGGCGTAAGATTTTCGGTAGCAGGTACCGGTTGCCCGTTTTCAATAGTGACCGAGACTTCCAGGGTATGGGCAGAAGAACCTTTATAGGTTCCCTTCACCGGTGTACAATCCGTAAAATGCCGGCCTACAGCTAAACGCACATGGCGGTCACCGGTAATACAGTTATTGGTAGGATCCAATCCAATCCATCCATGAAAAGGAATATAGGCTTCCACCCAGGCGTGTGTCGCTCCTTCACCACGGAGTTCGTGGTTCTTGGGACAGATATAACCACTCACATAACGCGCAGGGATGCCCACCATCCGGAGCATCACCAATAATATATGGGCAAAGTCCTGACAAACGCCAGCCTTGATTTTCCAAATCTCATCCACCTGTGTTTCCACACTGGTGATTCCTTTTTTATATTCAAAATGGTTATAAACATAGGAAGCCATTTTTTCAGCGACGGGAAAGGGAGCCATTTCATCTCCCATAAACGAATGAACCACGGCCATGATTTCATCTTCTGCCTCACAGGTTTCCCTTAACATAAAATCCATATAAGGGAATTGCTCCCTTACGGTTGAGAGATTCTCCCATTGTGTCTCTGCTGCCATACCTGTTTCCGGAACCAGTGCTTCCTTGGTGATGACCTCAATAATAGATTCGATGGTCAGCTGATTATGCGGTTTGATCACGGAGAAGATTCCCACTTTGTTGCCAAAATAATCAGTAAACACTTCCACCGATGGCTGATGGGTAATGAGCAGTTCATGTTTTTTTACTTCCTGCATCTCATCATCTATCGGAAAAAGCATGACCTGATTAGCGCTGTCGATCACAGGGGAAGGGTAAGAGTAGCGGGTGATATGTTTGATACGGTACTTCGGCATGATTGTAAAATTGCAGCAATTCAGGAATTGCCAAAATAATATTGGTTAAAAGCAGCAGCAATACTCAGGAGTTCCTGTCGGATCTGCCTTAAAAAATTTTTCAGTCCCTCGCTGTCAGATGTCTTGAGCGAACTGTATTTCACACTATTCATGGTTTTGCCAATCAGGAATTCCAGCTGTTTATAACTTTCCGGGAGGCTTTCTGTTTCAAGTCTCTCGAAATACCTGAACAATTGCTTCAGACAATAGGAAATGGAATGCGGAAAATGTTCGTTGTGGATCACCTGTTCCAGTACAAATTCTGTTTGGAAGTTCCCCCGATGTGTTTTCAGGTAAAGTTCATAGCCGGAAAGCGAGTATAACAGATAACGGAGGGCAGTTACTTCTACCGGACTCTGCAGGTCATAATCCAGCTCCGTTAGTTTGATATTGAGCATATCGGCTGACAACACGGCCCGCTCCAGAAACTTACCGATGTTGAGATAATTAAAAGCTTCTCCTCTGGCCATTGTTATATCTACCGTGCCATGGTAGAGCATGCCATGATGGATCAGACTATCGAGGGCAGTTACCGGATCACCGGAGGATACCTGCTCATAAATTTCTTTGGAGCGGATCAGGTGGTAATAATCATTCAGACATTGCCATACTTCCTTGGTGATATGGTCCTGCACAGCTCTTGCATTTTCCCGGGCTCGGGTAATATTATTAATTACCGAAGCTCCGTTGTGCCGGTCGAGCAGGAGGTGATGCAATACTTTTACCGAATTATTCCCAATGGCTTCCACTTCAGCTGCAGGGGCATCACTGTAATTACGCAGGAGGGTTCGCCAGCTGAAATCCTTTACTTCATCCTGTGATGAAATATAATTGGTACGCAGGATCCGCAGCATGCCATTGGTCCGCTCCATATAACGGGCCATCCAGAAAACGCTATCAGCTACCCTACTCAGCATGTTTTGATTTTATTTTTAATTCTCAGTTTTTAATGTTTTCCCATTCAGGCTTATTTCTCTTATTCCCCTTTAGGGGTTAGGGATGGGGTGGGGGTGGGGTTAGGAGTTTCCGTTTCTTCCAATACCCAGGTATCCTTACTGCCACCACCCTGTGAAGAGTTCACCACCAGTGAACCTTCTTTCAGTGCCACCCTTGTCAGTCCGCCCGGTACAATATCAATGCCATCGGGTCCATAAAGAGCATAAGGCCGGAGGTCGACCCTTCTTGGCTGCAATACCCCATTGATATAACAGGGTGCAGAAGAAAGATTGATAATAGGTTGGGCGATAAAACTCCGGGGATCATCTTCAATGGCTACTTTGAATTCTTCCATTTGTTTTTCGGTGGCCGCACTGCCGATTAACATACCATAGCCACCTGATTCATTGGTTTTTTTGATCACCATATTCGGCATATTCTCAAACACCATTTTCCGGTGCCCGGGATCAGCCAGCTGGTAAGTAGGAACATTTTTCAGGATGGGTTCTTCATTCAGGTAATACCGGATCATGGCCGGCACATAGGAATAAACAGCTTTATCATCGGCCACACCGTTGCCCATCGCGTTCACAATAGCCACATGACCGGTACGGTATGCACCGTAAATTCCTGGAACCCCCAGCATGCTATCCGGACGAAAAACCAGGGGATCAATAAAATCATCATCCACCCGGCGATAGATCACATCCACCTGTTTTAATCCGGTGGTGGTCTTCATATATACTTTGTGATTGTCTACTACCAGGTCACTTCCTTCTACCAGTTCAATACCCATTAAACGGGCCAGGGTGGTATGTTCAAAATAGGCGGAATTATAAATACCAGGTGTGAGCAATACTACAGTGGGGTCACTTTTCTGGCGACTGGCCAGCGACATCAGGTTTTTCAACAGCAGGTCCGGATAATCTTTTACCGAACAGACATTGTTTTTAGGTAAGAGATCGGGAAAAATCCGGTAAGTGATGCTTCGGTTCTCGAGCATATAAGATACACCGGAGGGGGTACGCAGGTTGTCTTCCAGTACATAATAAGTGCCATCATGATCCCGGATCAGGTCAATACCGGAGATATGCGTGTAAATATCATAGGGCACATCCACACCCACCATCTGTCTGACAAAATTGGGACAGGAATAAATCAGCTTGGCCGGAATGATACCGTCCCGGATAATGAACTGGTGCGTATAAATATCTTTCAGGAAAATATTCAGTGCTTTCAGTCTTTGTTTGATGCCCGCTTCAATATGTTTCCACTCTGCTGCTTCCAGGATACGGGGAATGATATCAAAGGGAAAAATCTTTTCAATGCCTTCCCCGCTGCTGTACACGGTAAATGTGATGCCCTGGCTCATGAATAATTTCTTGGCCAGTTCGTCTTTATGGGTCATTTCTGCGGCAGAAAGATCCTGAATGGCGGCTACCATGTTCCGGTAAGCCGGACGAATGCCTTTGCCACTGAACATTTCATCCCATACCCGGGGCGGAATATGGTAATCGTTTAATAAGGAGGAACCTTCCATACGCAATAGAATGTTTACGGCATGATGAATCGGTAAATGGATGGAAGCAATCGTTGGGGTGGGAAATCAGAAACTGCGGTGTTCCTGTACCCATCCTCTAATATAATCACTGATGACCGAAACTGAGGTACCGGGAGCAAATAATTTTCCAACACCCAGTTCATGGAGGGATTGCATGTCCTCATCCGGGATGATTCCACCGCCGGTGAGGAGTACATCGTTCAGGCCTTTTTCCTTCATCAGGGCGATGACTTTGGGGAAAACGGTATTGTGGGCACCGGACAGGATACTGATCCCGATGGCATCCACATCTTCCTGGAGGGCGGCATTTACTACCATTTCCGGGGTTTGCCGGAGCCCGGTATAAATTACTTCCATACCGGCATCTCTGAGAGCGGTAGCAATGACCTTGGCCCCGCGGTCGTGGCCGTCTAAGCCAACCTTTGCTACTAATACGCGAATGGGTCTGTTCATGGAGTAATTATATACAGCAAAATTACGGAATGGGCGGAAACCTTGGGAAAAAGAAGGAATTGGCATCTATAGGTATCTATATTCCCCGGAATAAATAGAATTTTTTGCAGCAGCGGGTGTAGAAAATAAACGAGTCATGTTAGATGTCTGATTATTGATTGAATTGCTTTTTCATTTTCCTCAAATCTTCAATGGCAATCCTATAACCGGAAGAGTCCAGGCTTTCAAAATAAATGATCTTGTCACCTAATTGGCGGGAATAGGGGTTTGTTACTGAATCAATTATTGTCCTATTTTCAAAATGCCTAAAAACTTTGTCATCTTTATCAGGCATCCTTCTGGCGATGAGAATAATATTCCTGAACTGGATACTGTCTGGTATCCATAACAGGAATGATCCTACATCCGTGTAAGTTTTTTCAGCCAGTTGCCGGTCTTTTGTATAAAATTTAATGGCGCCGGCATGGCCATAATGTCTACCCAGTATTATTGTGTTCTCTTTTGCTGCTGCCGGCAGGGTCGTATAGAATCTTTCAAGTTTTTGGGTCAACTCCTTCCAGCCCAGCATATCAGCATAATCTTGTGGAAGCGAATGATTTTGCTGGTCCTCCCATTTATGTTCAATTCCGATTTTTTTATAAAAAGCTTCCAGTTTCCCGGGCTTCCAGATAGGAAGTAGCATGGGCATGATCAGCCAGTTGAGGAAAATGATGATGGTTGTGAAAACATACCTGATCCATATCCTTTTTCCTGTTATTCTTTCCCAGCACACTGCGCCGGCTGCAATAAGCATCGGATAAACACCAAGGGCATAATATCCTTTACCACTTCCGAATAGTAAGAACATGATGACGGAAAAATAAATAATGGGTAGTATCCTCCAGGCTGCCTGTCGCAACAACCAAACCACTCCAGATAACCACAAAACCAGGGCAGGCATCAGCATCATGAACTGGTCGATGATAAAATCCGATTTTTTTATGAGTCTGAGTTGCGTTTCTTTCAACTCTTTCATATGTGTTAGCAATGGCCAGTTATGATTGTATTGCCAAAAAAGATTGGGTAATACAATCACTAAGCCAAGCAGTAGTGCCAGCCAGCTCTGCTTTTTTATCAATACACTACGATGAGCAGAAAGGACGAAACCCAACAGTATCGCCATTCCTATAAAAAATATAGAGTATTTGCTCCACCAACCCAGGGCCAGACTAACCATCAGGTAAAAAATGAAACGATGATCCTTTGTTTGAATAAATCGAATAACGAAATAGAGGGCTAAGGTCCAAAAGAAGATATCAAGAAAATTGGGCTGGAACAGATAGTGAACCCTTACAAAAGCCCCGGTACTGACGCCAAGGGCTGCCAGGAATTGGGCAAATAATTTACCCCCCAATTCAGCAGCTATCAGGCATGTTACCACAACAGTGGCTGCACCAAATAAGCAGGGCCAGAATTTTATCCATGACTCTGAACCGCCGAACCATGACGAGATCGCGCCGAGATAAGAAAGTAGAGGGGGATTCTCAAGATAACCCAGATCGGGATGTAGTCCCTGCTGATAATAAAGAAATTCATCCCTTTGTAACTCAAATTGGGGATCCTGTTGAAAAAGAGGAAGAATGAATTTCAGAAAAGCAAGACAAAGAATCAGCGGCCAGCCTGGGTGCTCTCTTTTGATCATACGGAAAGATACAAAAGGAAATAATAGTCAGCTTTCCATTAAACCAAATGAATCTTCGTAAAAAATGAATTCCTAAATTATACGTAGGGTAAGTAGTTCATATTTTATTCTTAGTGTGTGTGGGCCATTCTGGTTTTTTATAGCAGGTTTTAATGCTAATAGACAGGGTAAAAACTTTGCAGCTAGTTTAGATTTTTAATCAGTTTATGGATCCTTTCAATAGTTTCTTCCCGACCTAGTATCACGGCGATATCAAAAACACCCGGGCCGAATTTCCCGCCCACCAGCATGATCCGGAAGGGCAGCATCAGTTCACCCGGTTTCAGGTCATTGGCGGCAGCTATCTCCTTAAAATTATTTTCTAATGTTGCTACATCCCAAACTGCAGCCAGCTCATAATTGCGGATCAGCTCGGCAAAGAATAATTTTTTTGCCTCATTCCATTTTGGTTTAACGGCATCCGTATCCCATTGGGTGGGAGCCACAAAAAAGAAACCCAACTGTTGTACAAAATCAGGAAGCAGGTTACAACGATCCTTTACCAATGTTATCGCCTGTTGAAGTTGCTCACTATTTATATTGTCAAGTCCATTTGCTGCCAGCAGCGACCTGACTCCAGACTCCAGACTCCCGGCTTCCGACTGCTTAATCCACTCGTGATTGAACCATTTGGCTTTCTCATAATCAAATTTGGCACCAGCACTATGCACCCGGTCCATCGAAAATTTTTCAATCAGTTCTGCCCTTGTAAATAATTCCTTTTCGGTACCATCATTCCATCCCAGCAGGGCGAGTAAGTTGATAAAGGCTTCAGGTAAAAATCCTTTTTCCTTAAATCCTTCCGTGAGTTCACCGGTTTTAGGATCGGTCCAGTTCATGGCAAAGACCGGGAAGCCATATTTCGCGCCATCTCTTTTGCTGAGTTTACCCGAAGGACCCAGGATCAATGGGAAGTGGGCCCACTGGGGCATTTGATCGAGTCCGAATAAATATTTCCAGAGCAGGATATGTACGGGTGCAGAGGGCAGCCATTCTTCTCCGCGAAAAGCATGTGTGATCTGCATGAGGTGGTCATCCACCACAACGGCTAAATGATAAGTAGGCATCCCATCTGCTTTCAACAAAACCTTATCATCTACCGTGCTGCTGTCGAAGCTGACTTCTCCGCGAATCATGTCAGTGAAACGGATCGTTTCATGTTCAGGCATTTTAATCCGGATCACATGACGGGTGCCTGCATCGAGTAATTGTTTGGTTTCATCAACAGAGAGTGAAAGGGAATTCCTCATTTTCATTCTGATGCTGTGATCATATTGTGGAGAAGGATTTTCGCTGGTTTTATTTTCCTGCCGCATTTTTTCCAAGTCCTCCGGTGTATCAAATGCATAATAGGCATAACCATCTCTGATCAGTTGCTCGGCATACTGGCGATAGCTTTCTTTTCTTTCACTTTGGCGATAAGGGCCAAAAGCGCCACCATGCTGTACACTTTCGTCTGGTTCCAATCCGCACCAGCGCAGGGTATCAAAAATGTATTCTTCTGCACCGGCAACAAAACGGCCCTGGTCTGTGTCTTCGATTCTTACAATAAAATCACCGCCATGCCGGCGGGCAAAAAGGTAGTTATATAATACAGTGCGTACACCTCCCAGGTGTAAACCGCCGGTGGGACTTGGTGCAAAACGAACCCTGACTTTTTTCTCCATAAGACTGCAAAGATAAAACGCAGGAACCGCAATAGGTCTGCTCTTTCGCTGTGTTGGCTGATTTATTTAAACGTTGAAATTTTCTTTCTTAAAGGGGCGGGGCTTGGGTTAAATTTGCGGGTATGACTTTTATCGCCCCGCATTACCAGAAAGCGAAGAAAAAAGCCCTGCTGCCTTTTTTCAGACAGGATCATTTCCTGGTGAAAACACCCTGGTGGCTGAAAAAATTGTATCCGGATTGTTTATGGGATATGCCCGGGAAGGGAAAAAAATTATACCTGAGTTTTGATGATGGTCCGCATCCAACCATCACTCCATTTATATTAAATGAGCTGCGGAAATACAATGCAAAAGCCAGTTTTTTCTGTATCGGGGAAAATGTGGTGAAATATCCCGACGTGTATCGTCAGTTACTGGAGGAAGGGCATGCCACAGGGAATCACACCCAGCACCATATCAATGGATGGAAATCAGCTGATGATCATTATCTCCGGGATATCAAAGAAGCAACAGCATTTATTGAATCCCCGTTATTCCGCCCACCTTATGGCAGGATCAGTCGTTCGCAGATCCGGAAATTAAAACAAGAAGGTTATAAGGACCGCGACTGGTCAATCGTCATGTGGAATATTCTGGCGGGCGACTGGGTGCAGGAATTAAGTCCGGAAAAATGTTACCAACGCATCAGCGGAAAGATCCGGGCAGGAGATATTATTGTATTCCACGATAGTGAAAAAGCCTGGGACAGGATGAGCTATTGTCTGCCTTTATTACTGGAAAAATATTCGAAAGAGGGATTTCAGTTTGAGAAAATAGGGTAAAAAGGGACTGCCAAATTGGCTTTGTGGATAAAAAAGTTAGGGCCTGGGTAGAAACCCTGGCCCGTTTTTAATCCGTACCCTATGAAAACTGGTTTAAAGGTATAATAATTTTTTAATTACGGCAAAGTAATTTGGCGGGTATTCCCGTTGATCGTCAGCAATGCCTGGTTGTCGCAATTGCCGGCACCAAAATCAAGAACTGCGATCCAGGGGCTGTTAGCGGGCAGGTTAGCCCTCACACTCCTGATTCTTCCTTTTACAATCCAGCGGCAGGTAAATCGGCGGATCAATGGCTCAGTAATGCTTGATTCCCAACGTACAAGAAGGTTTCCGCGTTTCACTCTTCCGTAGGCTGAACCTTCAATTTTGAAGATATCATCCCTTGGTAATTCCGTAAGAACACCTTCGATTTGGGTAATCACCCGGGTGCTGTTCCATTCGATGAAATTGCCATCGGGTTTGGTCAGCTTTCCGTCGATCACCTGGATCCGGTAGCGGCGAGGAACAGCAGGGAGTTCGGAAGTG
>Ga0209174_10001269_pt1 | contig 18068 bp, 15 predicted proteins | sample JI91814BDNA_FD_187505 | JGI IMG/M metagenome (GOLD analysis project Ga0209174, IMG submission 187505) | Wastewater effluent complex algal communities from Wisconsin, to seasonally profile nutrient transformation and Carbon sequestration -... | ecosystem: Engineered > WWTP > Effluent > Algae...
GATCTGTTCGCCCTGTCAGCCGGCCAGACCGAGGCTGTCGAGGTAGCGCTCGGCGTCGAGTGCGGCCATGCAGCCGGTGCCGGCGCTGGTGACGGCCTGGCGGTAGATGTGGTCCTGGACGTCACCCGCCGCAAACACGCCGGGCACGTTGGTGGCGGTGGCGTTACCCTTTCTGCCGCCCTGGGTGACGATGTAGCCGCCTTCCATCTCGAGCTGGCCTTCGAAGATGTCGGTGTTGGGCTTGTGGCCGATGGCGATGAACACGCCCTTCAGTTCAATATCCTTGACGGCGCCGGTCTTGGCGTTCTTCACGCGCATGCCGGTCACGCCGGTGTTGTCGCCAAGGACTTCGTCCAGGTTGGAGTCGAGTTCCAGCACGATCTTGCCGGCCGCAACGCGCTCGTTGACCTTGTCGATCAGGATGCGCTCGGCCTTGAACTTGTCGCGGCGATGCACCAGAGTGACCTTGCTGGCGATATTGGCGAGGTAGAGCGCCTCTTCGACTGCGGTGTTGCCGCCGCCGATCACGGCCACTTCCTGCTTGCGGTAGAAGAAACCGTCGCAGGTGGCGCAAGCCGACACGCCCTTGCCGGAGAAGGCTTCCTCGGAGGGAAGGCCCAGGTACTGGGCGCTCGCGCCGGTGGCGATGATCAGCGCGTCGCAGGTATATTCGCCCTCGTCGCCCACCAGGCGGATCGGTTTTTCGGCCAGGTAGGTGGTGTGAATGTGGTCGAAAATCATTTCGGTGTTGAAGCGGGCGGCGTGCTTTTCAAAGCGGGCCATCAGCTCCGGGCCCTGCACGCCGTCGGCGTCGGCGGGCCAATTGTCCACGTCGGTGGTGGTCATCAACTGGCCGCCCTGGGCGATGCCGGTGATGAGCACGGGGTTCAGGTTGGCACGGGCAGCGTAGACGGCGGCGCTGTAGCCGGCGGGGCCGGAGCCAAGGATGAGCAGCTTGATGTGACGAGTGGCCATCGTGGTGGATCTCTCTGAGGTCTGGGGCAGGAAGGACCGATTATAAGGCGCCGGCTTCCTCCGTGACTTCCCGAAATGGGGCTGTGTTCGCGCCGGGCCGCAGCCCCTTCCGTCCGGAGAGCCTCAAGTTTGCTTTATACTTGTCCGTAGTAAGCGCATGACAATTTCGTCACGACGCTAAGAAACAATTTAGCTCTTGCTGAGGAGAGGCTTTATGACCGTTACCAGCTCCGTGTCCACGATCGCCCTGCGAACTTTTCCCATCTTCCAGGGCCTGGGCGATGACCGGCTGGCGGCCGTTGCGCGCTGCGCAATGATGCGACGGGTGCCGCGGGGTGCCGCGGTGGTGCATGAGGGTGATCGCACCGATTTCGTTTACTTCGTTCTTACCGGCAACCTGAAGGTGATGGTGAGCGACGAGGATGGTCGTGAAGTCATCCTGACCATTCTTGGTCAGGGCGAGATGTTCGGCGAAATGGGCGTGCTGGACGACAGCCCGCGCTCGGCTTCCGTGGTTGCGGTATCCCCGTCCGATCTGGTGACCATCGCCAAAACCGATTTCAAGCGTCTCATGCAGGATAACTTCGAGCTTGCATGGCACGTGATGTGCAACCTCACCCGCCGTCTGCGCGACGCCGACCGCAAGATCGAAAGCCTTGCGCTGATGGATGTTTATGGCCGTGTGGCCCGCCTGCTGCTCGAAATGTCCGAGGAAATCGACGGTCTCAAGGTCGTCAAGAAAAAGATTTCCAAGCAGGATATCGCCAAGATGATCGGCGCCTCCCGCGAGATGGTCAGCCGGGTCATGAAAGATCTGGGCCTGCGCGGCCTCATCGAGGAAACCGACGGCGGCATCATCCTCCGGGAAAAAATCATCGATTTGTGACTGGTCCGGAAATCCTTCCTCACTCTTTCAGATAGAGACGGGGAGGGGGCAACCAGAGACCCTGGTTTATAATCAAAAGCGCGGTGCTTCACCGCGCTTTTGTTTTTTGCTGCGCCCTGCAAGGCCTTGTACCGCCAACTCATGCTCAATCGTCCTTCCACTCGTCCGCTCCCCCTCCCGGAAAAAATCGCCAGCCTGCTGCAGGAAGCCCGCTGGCTGCTTCTCGGTGTGCTGGCCCTCTATGTCGCGATGATCCTCTTCGGCTATTCGAAGGGCGATCCGGGCTGGTCCCACGCCGTGCAGCTGGAGCGCGTCAGCAACCCCGGCGGACGCTTCGGCGCCTGGTTGTCCGATCTGCTGCTCTACCTTTTTGGTCTGTCGGCCTGGTGGTGGGTGGCTTTCCTGGGCCTCGGCCTGGCGGTCGGTTTTCGGCGCCTGCACACATTCTTCGGCGCCGACCGGCGCTCGTTTGTCATCGTGGTGATCGGCTTTGTGGTGGTGCTGCTGGCGAGCAGCGGGCTGGAGTCGATGCGTTTCCATTCGATCAAGGCAAGCCTGCCTCTCGAACCCGGCGGCCTGGTCGGCCTGGAGCTGGGCACGCTGATCTTCCAGTACCTCGGCTTCACCGGCGGCACCCTGTTGCTTTTGGCACTGATCGCCGGCGGCTTGAGTCTTTTTTCGGGCATCAGCTGGGTGGAGGCTTCCGAAGCCCTCGGCTCCGTCCTCGAGAGGATGTGGGCCGTTGTCACCAATGCCTACCAGGGCTGGCAGGACCGGCGCATCGGTCGCGAGGTGGCCCACAAGCGCGAGGAGGTCGTCGAGACCAAGCGCAAGAAGGAAGAGGCCGAGCCGGCCTCGCCGCTGCGCATCGAACCTGCTTTCACCGAGGTCGAGATGGCGGTGCGCAAGGAACCCGTGTTTGACGATGCCGAAACCCCGGTCCCTGTGGGGCCGACGGTCGGTGCGCTTGAAAAGGCCGTTCGCGTCGACCCGACGATTGTCGAGATCGACCGGCATGTGCGGGTCGAGCCGGCCCACATCGAGATCGAAAAATCCCCCCGCGTCGAGAAGGAACGCCAGAGGCCGCTGTTCGCTGAAATCCCCAGCGGGCCGCTGCCACCGCTGGCCTTGCTGGACGAGCCGTCCCACGACGTGGAACCGCCGTCGCCCGAAACCCTGGAATTCACCTCCCGCCTGATCGAGCGCAAGCTCGCCGATTTTGGCGTTGAGGTAAAGGTTCTGGCGGTTTACCCCGGCCCGGTGATTACCCGCTTCGAGATCGAGCCGGCAGTGGGCGTCAAGGGCAGCCAGGTGATGAACCTGGTCAAGGATCTCGCCCGTGCGCTGTCGGTGGTGAGCATTCGCGTTGTCGAAACCGTGCCGGGCAAGACCTGCATGGCGCTCGAGCTGCCCAACCCCAAGCGCCAGACCGTGCGCCTGTCCGAGATTCTCGGCTCCAAGGCCTACCACGACATGCACTCGCCGCTCACCGTGGCGCTGGGAAAGGATATTGGCGGTCAGCCGGTGGTGGCCGACATCGCAAAAACACCCCACCTGCTGGTGGCGGGCACCACGGGTTCGGGCAAGTCGGTGGGGATCAACGCGATGATCCTGTCGCTGCTTTACAAATCCGAGCCCACCGACGTGCGCCTGATCCTCGTCGATCCGAAGATGCTCGAACTGTCGATCTACGAAGGGATTCCGCACCTGCTGGCGCCTGTCGTGACCGACATGAAGCACGCCGCCAACGCCCTCAACTGGTGCGTGGCCGAGATGGAGAAGCGCTACAAGCTGATGTCGGCGCTGGGCGTGCGCAACCTGGCCGGCTACAACAAGGCCGTGGCCGACGCTGCCCGGGCCGGCTCGCCGCTCAAGAACCCGTTCTCGATCACCCCGGAAAGCCCCGAGCCCCTCGGCAAGCTGCCTTACATCGTGGTGATCATCGATGAGCTGGCCGACCTGATGATGGTCGTCGGCAAGAAGATCGAAGAACTCATCGCCCGTCTGGCCCAGAAGGCGCGGGCGGCCGGCATCCACCTGATTCTTGCCACCCAGCGCCCCAGCGTGGACGTGATCACCGGCCTCATCAAGGCCAACATCCCGACCCGCATGGCTTTCCAGGTTTCCAGCAAGATCGACTCCCGCACGATTCTCGACCAGATGGGGGCCGAAGCGCTGCTGGGCATGGGCGACATGCTCTACCTGGCGCCGGGTACCGGCCTGCCGGTGCGGGTGCACGGCGCCTTCGTGGCCGATGACGAAGTACACAAGGTGGTCGAATACCTCAAGGCCACCGGCGAGGCAGACTACGTGGAAGGCATTCTCGCGCCGAATGAAGAAGAAGGCGGCGACCTGCTCGGCGGCGGCGAAGGCGGCGGGGAGGGCAGCGAGGCCGATCCGCTCTACGACCAGGCCGTGGAAATCGTCGTCAAGACCCGTCGGCCATCGATTTCGCTGGTTCAGCGTCACCTGCGCATCGGCTACAACCGGGCCGCGCGTCTGATCGAACAGATGGAGCGCGCCGGCCTCGTGACGCCGATGGGCAGCAATGGCAACCGGGACGTCGTTACGCCGCCCCGCGAAGGAGAATGATGATTCGCAAACCTGCCCACATCCTGTGCGCCCTCGGGCTGGCGCTGCTGGTTTCTGCCGGCTCGGCCCACGCCGACGGGCTGGCCCAGCTCAAGCAGTTCATGGACGGCACCCGCACGGCGCGGGGGACGTTCTCGCAGCAGGTCTACTCCAAATCCGGTCGCAAGCCGCAGCAGGCCAGCGGCACCTTTGCCTTCTCGCGCCCGGGCAAGTTTCGCTGGATCTACGAAAAGCCCTACGCCCAGGTGCTGGTGGGCGACGGCAGCAAGCTGTGGGCCTACGACCAGGAGCTTAACCAGGTCACCACCAAACAGCTCGGTCAGGCGCTCGGCAGCACGCCGGCGGCCATCCTGGCCGGCGACAATTCCCTCGACAAGAATTTCGTGCTGAAGGATGCCGGCAGCGCGGAGGGGCTGGAATGGATCGAGGCCACGCCCAAGGCCGAGGACAGCAGCTTCGAGCGCATCCGCATGGGTTTTGCCGGTGGCCAGCTCAAGGCCATGGTGCTCCACGACAACTTCGGCCAGACCACGGCCCTGCTGTTCGGCCAGATCGAGCGCAATCCGGCACTCGACGCCGGGCAGTTCCGCTTCGTGCCGCCCAAGGGCGCCGATGTGGTCGGCGAATAGCCAACGCCCGCCTTCCGACTGATGGCTGATCTCTTCGATTCTCTCGACCCGCCGCGCCTTCCCCTGGCCGAGGCGATGCGCCCGCAGCACATCGCCGACGTCATCGGTCAGCGTCACCTGCTTGGACCGGGCAAGCCGCTGGCGCTGGCCTTCCAGTCGGGCAAGCTGCATTCGATGATCCTGTGGGGCCCGCCCGGGGTTGGCAAAACAACGCTCGCGCGGCTCATGGCCAAGGCCTTCGATGCCGATTTCACGGCCTTGTCGGCGGTGTTCTCGGGCGTCAAGGATATCCGCGAGGCGATCGCCCAGGCGGAAGCCGCCCGTGCCCGCGGGCGCCACACGATCCTGTTCGTCGACGAAGTCCATCGCTTCAACAAGGCCCAGCAGGACGCCTTCCTGCCGTTCGTGGAGCAGGGCCTCGTCACGCTGGTCGGGGCGACGACCGAGAATCCGTCGTTCGAGGTGAACTCGGCGCTGCTGTCGCGGGCTGCGGTTTACGTGCTGCAGCCGCTTTCGGGCGAAGAGCTCACCGAGCTTTTCGAGCGAGCCCGTGCGCATGCCTGCCCGGAACTGACTTTTGAGGATGATGCCCGCGATCGACTGACCGGCTTTGCCGACGGCGACGCCCGGCGTCTGCTCAATTTGCTGGAGCAGGTGCAGACGGCGGCCGAAACCGCCGGCGTCAATCCGGTGCCGCCCGATTTCATCGACGAGGCCCTGTCACACAGCCTGCGCCGTTTCGACAAGGGCGGCGAAGCCTTCTACGACCAGATTTCGGCCCTGCACAAATCGGTGCGCGGCTCCGATCCCGACGCCACGCTTTACTGGCTGTGCCGCATGCTGGATGGCGGCGCCGAGCCGCTGTATCTCGGCCGCCGGCTGGTGCGCATGGCCATCGAAGACATCGGCCTGGCTGATCCGCGGGCGCTGGAAATCTGCCTCAATGCGTGTTCGACTTTTGAGCGCCTGGGCTCGCCGGAAGGTGAGCTGGCGCTGGCGCAGGCGGCGGTTTTCCTGGCCTGTGCGGCCAAATCGAACGCGGTTTACAAGGCGTATAATGCCGCGCGAAAGTTTGTGGCCAACGACGCGACGCGTCCGGTGCCCATCCATTTGCGTAATGCGCCGACCAAGCTCATGAAGGAACTGGGCTACGGCAAGGCCTACCGCTATGCCCACAATGAACCCGACGGCTACGCGGCCGGTGAAAACTATCTACCTGACGGAATGGCAAAGCCCAACTGGTACGAACCGGTTGGGCGTGGTCTTGAGGCCAAAATAGCCGAAAAGCTGGAGCGCCTGCGCGAACTGGACAAGCAGGCCGAAGCCCGCGCAGGGCAGTCTGGACTCAGTGCTGGACGGGGTGGTTCGCGATGAAGCGCTGGCAGGCGTCGCGGAAGCGCTTGGCCTTTGCGCGGTCGCCGCGTTCTTCGGCTTCATCGACGAGATCAAGCATGAATTGCGTGAGCATCAAGGTGCCTTCCCGAGTCTGCACCAGCCCACAAGCGATCTGGGCTGCGGCGACATCAGGGATGTCGTGGTGCTCGGCGATGATTGCGACGTCTTCGTCGGTCAGGTCGCAGTAATCCAGGCAGTCGCGGATGGATAACATGGGTGTCTCCTGATAAGTCAAATTAGAAATGACGTCGTCTGCGGACGTCTTTCTCTAAGTGTGGTTTTTAAGTTGAGAAAATCAAGAAAAATTTTGGCTTTTGTGAGCTATGAACTTTCTGAAATTCATTATTTCTGCTATGCAAGCTGATTGCTGCATGTTGCGGTGCAATATAACTGAAAGCCGGGTCCGCGAGAAGCAACTTCCGGGCCGTGGCGCTATCGATACACCGGTTTTCCGATTTGAATAGGGATTGTCATGCTTGATGTTCAATTGCTTCGTGCCCGACTGGATTTTGTTGCGGAGCGTCTCGCTACCCGCGGCATGAGCCTTGATGCCGCCGCCTTCCAGGCCCTCGAGGACGAGCGCAAGACGCGCCAGACCCGTACCCAGGATCTCCAGGCCCGTCGCAATGCCTTGTCCAAGCAGGTTGGCCAGCTCAAGGGCAAAGGCGAGGATGCCTCCGCGGTGCTCGCCGAAGTTGCCGGCATCGGCGACGAACTCAAAGCCAACGAAGTTGCCCTGGCTGAACTGCTCGAGCGCTTCAATGCCTTCGTCGCCGCCCTGCCGAACCTGCCCCACGACAGCGTTCCGGTTGGCAAGTCGGAAGAAGACAACGTCGAGGTCAGCCGCTGGGGAACGCCCGCCAGCTTCGACTTCGAGGTGCGCGACCACGTGGATATCGGCACCCGTCTGGGCGGCCTGGATTTTGAAACGGCAGTAAAGATTTCCGGCGCCCGCTTCACCCTGATGAAGGGCAGCCTGGCTCGCCTGCACCGCGCGCTGGCCCAGTTCATGCTGGACACCCACACGGCTGAGCACGGCTACACCGAGCTCTACACGCCCTACATGGTCAACGCCGCCAGCATGTACGGCACCGGCCAGTTGCCCAAGTTCGAGGAAGAGCTGTTCTCGGTGCCCAAGGCGGACGGCAGCAAGTTCTACCTGATTCCCACCGCCGAAGTTCCGGTCACCAACATCGTGCGCGACGAAATCGTGCCGCTGGATTCGCTGCCGCTGAAGTTCGTCTGCCATACCCCGTGCTTCCGTTCCGAGGCGGGCAGCTACGGCAAGGACACCCGCGGCATGATTCGCCAGCACCAGTTCGACAAGGTCGAACTCGTCCGCATCGAGCAGCCTGAAAAAGCCTGGGATGCGCTGGAAGAACTCACCCGCCACGCCGAAGCCATTCTGCAGAAGCTCGAACTGCCGTACCGCAAGATTGTGCTGTGCACCGGCGACATGGGCTTTGGCGCAGCCAAGACTTACGACCTTGAAGTCTGGCTGCCGGCCCAGAATACCTACCGCGAAATCTCGTCCTGCTCGTGCTTCGAAAGCTTCCAGGCGCGCCGCATGCAGGCCCGTTTCAAGAATGCCCAGGGCAAGAACGAAGTGCTCGCCACGCTCAATGGCTCCGGCCTGGCGGTGGGGCGCACGCTCGTTGCGGTACTCGAGAACTACCAGCAGGCGGACGGCTCGGTGCGCGTGCCGGCGGCGCTGCAAGCGTACATGGGCGGCATCACGGTTCTTCAGCCTGCGAACTGAGTGACCACGCCGGGCGAGCTTCAACTCGCCCGGTTTTCAGCGGTTCGGTGATCGTGTATATTAGATTATTATATAAATCTAATATACGGAGCCGATATCATGAGCAGCAAGTCCTTCGTCCAGATCACCACCGACCTCACCAAAGGCATGGAAGCCCTTCGCGCTGAAATTCCCGACACCATGAAGGGCTTTGGCAGCATGGCCAAGGAGGCGATGAAGGCGGGGGCCCTGAGCGCCCTCGACAAGGAGCTGATCGCCCTTGCGATCGGGGTTTCGGTCCATTGCGACGGCTGCATCGGTTTTCACGTCAAGGCACTGATCCGTCTTGGCGTCACCCGCGAGCAATTGATGGAAACCCTTGGTATCTGCACCTACATGGGCGGTGGCCCCAGCCTGATGTACGCCGCCGAAGCCGTGCGTGCTTACGATGAATTTACCGCAGCGCGTGCAGTAAAGCCCGCATAAAAAACTTGATATTCCAGAAAGCCTCTATATACTTGCGGGCTTCGAGCGGAAAGGTGGCAGAGTGGTCGAATGCGCCGGACTCGAAATCCGGTGTACGTTTAGGCGTACCGTGAGTTCGAATCTCACCCTTTCCGCCAATGAGTCAAGTAGAAACGCCCCGTAAGGGGCGTTTCTACTTTGTAGAACATGATGCACCTGATCTAAAGCGCATAGGCGGGTGCCTCGTGGGAAGGACGAATGTAAGGCTCGGATTTTTAGAGGGTTTTCGTCAGGTTTTGCGCGCTTCCTCAGAAGTAGTATCCGGCGATCTCCCTGCCTGCCCCGTTCGTGAGAATCCTTTGGACGGTGGCCTGGCTGTAAGTGCGACCGGTGATCTTGAACCGGCTCATCGCCTTCGTTCCCCCAAAATGCCGTGCGCGTGCCATCAATCCTTTCGGGGAAAGGGCAGGTCGGTCAGTGCTGACCGAAATGATGCAGCCGCGCCGTGTGCGTTGCCCAACAGACCTTGCCATCTTGTCCCGCTACATTCGGGCGGGGAACAAAACCGTGCGTACGCCGGCCTGAATGGAGTGGGGACGTGGTCGCGGCCATGTGAGTGGGCAGGCGTTCGAGGAGATATCGCGATGGTTGATTTCCGCTCAATGGGGCCCGCGCTCGCATTTCCGCAGACAGTGCTGCTGCCTTTGGCGGCGCTCGGCTTGCTGATACGCGAGTGCTTGCACACGGCGGACGTGGATCTGACCGCTGCCGCCGGCCTGCTGGTGTTCGGACTGGCTGTGTGGACGCTGGCGGAATACCTGCTGCACCGCTTCATCCTGCACCGTATTGAACCTTTCAGGCGCTGGCATCTGGAACATCACTGGCACCCGGAGGTGCCCATGCGTACGCCGCTGCTGTTCAGCCTGATGCTGGTTCTGGGGCTGGCCGGGGCGCCGCTGCTGCTGTGGGCCAGTCGGGGTCAGGCCGTGGTCTTTTCGGGTGGTCTGATCCTGGGCCATCTGGCGCACGAACTCGTTCATTACCAATTGCACCGGGCCGAGTGCAGCCGCAAAGGATGGCTGGGTGAGCGCTGGCGCTACCATGACTTTCATCACCATGGCCACGAAGGCCTGGCCTTCGGTACGCTCAGCAGCGTCTGGGACAGCCTGTTTGGCACACGGCCGGGCGCCCGGGCCATGCCCGACCGCTAGTTTCGGGGCGGTAAGGGCAGGACACATTGCCTCACGTCACATCAACGGAGGATGCCATGACAATCCAGTTCAATCACACCATCGTGCATGCCCGCGACAGCCATGCCTCTTCGGTTTTTCTGGCCGAGATTCTGGGTCTGGCCGCGCCGGTGCCTTTTGGCCCGTTCCGGGTGGTCCAGGCTGATAACGGCGTGAGTCTCGATTTTCAGCAGACCGCAGCGCCGGTGACGCCCCAGCACTATGCCTTCCTGATCGGTGAGGCCGAGTTCGACGCGGTTTTTGCGCGAATTCGCGAGCGTGGGCTGCCGTTCTGGGCCGATCCGGGCAAAACCCGGACCGGCGAGATCAACCACGGTGATGGCGGGCGAGGCGTGTATTTCGAGGATCCGGATGGACATGTTCTCGAGGTGCTGACACGCCCTTACGGCAGTAGTCGCTAAAAAACAGCGCGCACGGCCGCGGCTGATCGGCCTTTGGTGATTGCAACCTTCCCGGCGCGGCCTGGTCCAACTGCTGTTTTTGTGTCCGATGGAAGGAAGCTCATGCAGGACCGTATCCAGTCAGCCGCCGAGGAAATCGCCAACAGTGTCAGTCACGGAGTTGGCTTTGTGCTGGCTTTGGCCGCTGCACCGGTATTGATCGTCGTGACGGCGAAGGAGGGCAGCGCGGCGAATATCGTGGGTGCGTGCATCTTTGCCACCACCATGGTCTTGCTCTACTTCAGTTCAACGCTCTACCACGCGATGCCGTCGGGCAGGGAAACGGCCAAGCGTCGTCTGGCAAAGGTGGATCACGGGGCGATCTACCTCTTCATCGCCGGGAGCTACACGCCCTTCGCGCTGGGCGTGCTCGACGGCGCCTGGGGATGGACCCTGTTTGGGCTGGTCTGGGGGCTGGCGGCGGCAGGCCTGTTGTTGAAGACCTTTGACCGCTTGTCGAATCCCTACCTGTCCACCGGCCTTTACCTGGCGATGGGCTGGCTGGTGGTCATCGCTGCCGTTCCGCTGATGGAGCGGGTGTCCATGACCGGTCTGGTGTGGCTGGTTGCCGGCGGGCTGGCCTACACGGGGGGTGTTGTTTTCTACCTGACCGATGCGCGCTTGAAGTTCGGGCATTTCATCTGGCACCTTTTTGTGATGGCCGGGACAACCTGCCATTTCTTCGCCGTGCTCTGGTACGCCGGCTAGAGGTTCTCGGAATTTCGTCAGGCAACAAAAAAGCGTCCGTCGGGACGCTTTTTTGTTGCCTTTCTCCAGCTGGCTGCGGAGCGTGGAGGCCTGGCTTTACCGCACCAGCGTTGCCTTTGGCTGTCCGTTTGATGCCCGCTCGCGCATGGCGAGCTGGGTGCGGTTGGCGACAAGTTCCGAGGCGTCGCCGACGATGCGGGCCGCTTCGGTGAGGAGGACGTCCTTGGTGTCCTTGCGGGCCTTTTCGGCGGCGAGGTCGGCTGCCAGGCTGCGTTCGCCGGATTGCAGGCCGTCGTCCTGCAGCGCAGCGAGCTTGTCCTTGCCGTTGCCTTTTTCGCGGGCCTTGAGGCGGGCTTCCTGCTTGTCCTTTTCCTTGCGGCGCTCGGTTTCGTTGAGGGACAGGAGCTTGGTTTCGCGCAGGCGCTTGAATTCGGTGACGTCTTCGAGCAGTTGCTGGAAATCCTTGTCTCTGGCGACGCGGGCCTGGTGGCGGCGCTGCAGGTCGGGCAGGCGGATGCCGAGGTCGCTGGCCGGGCGGAAATCGGCGGCCTTGATCTGGATCCAGGGCAGGGCGTTGTCGTAGCTGGCTTCGCCGTAGCTTTCGTCGTCGGCAAGCGACGGGAAGCGGATGTCGGGGGTTACGCCACGCAATTGTGTGGTGCCGCCGTTCACCCGGAAGAACTGGGCGACGGTCATCTTGAGGTCGCCAAACTTGGGCTTGTCGTTGCGTGCGATGTCGTCCAGGTTGATCAGCGTTTGCACGGTACCCTTGCCGAAGCTGGGCTCGCCGATGATCGGAGCGCGGCCGTAGTCCTGCAGGGCGGCGGCGAAAATCTCGGAGGCGGATGCGGAGCCGCGGTTGATCAGCACGGCGAGGGGGCCGTCCCAGGCAACGCCGGCATGTTCGTCGCTTTCGACGCCGATCTTGCCGTCGGGGCGGCGCTGCTGCACGACCGGGCCCTTGTCGATGAAGAGGCCGGTGAGTTCCACGGCTTCGCGCAGGGAGCCGCCGCCGTTGTTGCGCAGGTCGATGAGCAGGCCATCGACCTTTTCTTTCCGGAGTTCATCCACCAGCCGGGCGACGTCGCGGCTGGCGCTGCGGTAATCCTTGTCGCCCTTGCGGCGGCCGTCGAAATCCTCGTAGAAGGTTGGCAGGTTGATCACGCCGACCTTGCGGGCGTTGGAGCCTTCGCCAAGCTTGATGACGGACTTGCGGGCGGCCTGTTCTTCGAGCTTGATCTTGTCGCGGACGAGAGCGACCTGCTTGTGCTTGCCGTCCTGGCCCGCATCGGCGGGCAGCACATCGAGCACGACCTTGGAATCCTTGGCGCCGCGGATGAGCTTGACGACTTCGTCCACCCGCGCGCCGACGACGTCGGTCACGCTGCCGTTGTCGCCCTGGCCCACGCCGACGATGCGGTCGCCGACGGCAAGCCGGTTCGAGCGGGCGGCGGGGCCGCCGGGCACCAGTTCGCGGATGGTGATGTAGTCGTCGCGCTCCTGGAGCACGGCGCCGATGCCAACCAGCGAGAGGCGCATGGAGATGTCGAAATCGTCTGCTGCGCTGCGCCCCAGATAGTTGGTGTGGGGCTCGATGGACATGGCGTAGGCGTTCATGAACACCTGGAATACGTCGTCGCTTTTATTGCGGGTGGCGCGGGCGAGGTAATTGTCGTAGCGCTTGGCGAGGGTTTCGCGGATGGCTTTGTCGTCCTTGCCGGCGAGGCGCAGGCGCAGCCAGTCGTTCTTGACGCGCTTTCTCCACAGCTCGCGCACCTGGGCGTCGTCGGCGGACCACGGGGCTTTGTCGCGGGCGTAGGGGTAGCTTTCCTTGGCGGTGAAATCGAAGCTCTGGTCGAGCAGTTCGCGTGCGTAGGTGAGGCGCTCGGTGACGCGCTGCTCGTAGCGCTGGAACATCGCGAAGGGCATCGAAAGGTTGCCGCGCAGGATCGCATCGTCGAGGCGGGTGCGGGCGTCGGCAAAACTGTCGATGTCGGCCTGGGTGAAGAACAGCCGTTCGGGGTCGAGGGACTTGAGGTAGCGCTCGAAGATCTTCTCCGACATGGCGTCGTCGAGAGGAACGGTCTTGTAGTGATAGCGCCCGAGGATCTGGGAGCTCAGGTAGGCGGTCTGGGCGTGGTCGGCGGTGGGCGCCAGGCGGGACACGGGCTGCGCCTCCTGGGCGGAGGTTTGCGCCGCGCAGAATGTTGCCAGCAAGGTCCAGATGATTCGTTTTTTCACTCGTGTTCTCCACCGCATTCGATTGGCCCGGACGGACGTTACATTTTTCCGGGTGCAAGGTCGACCGCGAAAACGCCGAAGCGTTCGCGGGTTGTGCATGCCTTGCCGCCGGGCAGGCCGAAGGACAGCCACGGCCAGATGTCGGAAACTTATCACTTAAGTTATAGGTTCCGGCTCCGTTAAATCACACTCGGTGTCATATAGATAAAACGTGTCCGGATCGCCTCGGGGAGGGAGCCAGCATGAGGGACAAGCAGATCAGGGTCTTGATCGTCGAGGACGAGGCGATCATTGCCATGGATCTGGCGCAACGCCTCGAGGATTACGGCTATGAGGTCACAGGAATCGCGGCAAGCAGCGAGCAGGCGATCGAGCTGTTCGAAGTGACGGCGCCGGATCTGGTGATGATGGATGTCGTTATCGGCGGTGGCCGGGACGGCATCGAGACCGCTGCCTTGCTGCACGCGAGGCGGGATGTACCCGTGATTTACCTGACGGCCTTTCGCGACGAGGCCTCATTGTGCCGGGCGCGGGACTCCGCGCCCTATGGCTATTTGCTCAAGCCCTTTCGTCCCGATGACGTGCGTGCCGCCATCGAGGTGGCGCTGGTCAAGCATGGCATGGAATCCCGTTTGCGGCGGAGCGAGCAGTGGTTTGCCAGAACCCTGCGCTGCATCGGCGACGCGGTGATTGCCACCGACGAGACAGGGTGCATCCGCTTCGTCAATCCGGTTGCCGAGCAGCTCACCGGCTGCTTGCAGGCCGAGGCGTTCGGATTGCCCATCGAAACGATTGTGGATCTGCGTCAGGAGCACGGCGGCCTGATGATCGCCAATCCGGTGACCGAGGCGCTGGCGAGCGGCCGGCTGTCGGGCCGCCAGAATTCGGCCTGCGTGGTGGCCCGCGATGGCTGCCGGACCCTCGTTGAGCACAGTACGGCGCCCATCCTGGACGACAAGCACGTTTTGATGGGCGCGGTGCTGGTCATGCGTGACATCAGCCGGCGCCGCGAGATGGAGCGGGCCTTTGCCGAGAGCGAGCAGCGCTTTCATTCGGCCTTCGAGCACGCGGCCATCGGCATGGCGCTGGTGGCGGTGGACGGGCGTATCCTGCAGGCCAACCGGATTGTGGCGGCGATGCTCGATGTCGATGCCGCGACGGTTTCCGGCTTGAGCCTGCACACGCTGTGCCACAGCGATGACAGGCCCTTGCTCGACGAACAGTTCGAGCGCCTTGCCGCCAACGAGGTGGCGACATTCCAGATCGAGCTGCGCCTCGAGACGCCCGGCGGGCGCATCGTCTGGTCGCTGCTGTCGGTGTCGGTGGTGCGCGACGACGAAGGGGTGTCCCTTTATCACATCGTTCAGGTGCAGGACGTGACGGCGCGCCGCTCGGCAGAAGAGCAGCTGGTCTACGTGGCCTATTACGATGCGCTGACCGGCTTGTCCAACCGTGCCCACATCAACCGTCAACTGGAGCAGTCGCTGGCCTACTGCCGGCGGCGCAGCGAGAAGCTGGCGGTGATGTTTGTCGACCTGGACAACTTCAAGTTTGTGAACGACTCCCTCGGCCACAAGGCCGGCGACGCCCTTTTGCGTGAGGTGGCCCGGCGCCTGCGTAGCACGGTGCGCGAAACCGACATCATCGGGCGGCTCGGGGGCGACGAATTCATCGTGATCCTGCCCGGCATCGAGTCCGAGGGCGACGTTGCCGGTGTCTGTGCCAAGCTCATCGAGGCGATGGAGTTGCCGTATGACTTCGAGGGGCACCTGCTGCAGGTGTCGTGCAGCATTGGCGTGGGCCAGTATCCCAAAGATGCGCTGAACGCCGACCGCCTGATCGTGACCGCCGACGATGCCATGTACCGGGCCAAGGAGCTCGGCAAGAACGGCTTTGTTTTCTATTGCAGCGAATGGGGCCGCCAGCTTAACGAGCGGATGTTGCAGGAGGCCGAGCTGCGTCGTGCGCTGGCCGAGCAGCAGTTCGAAATCCACTACCAGCCGATTCAGGATACGAATGGCCGGATTCGCTCGATGGAGGCCTTGCTGCGCTGGCAGCACCCCGAACGGGGTTTGCTGCAGCCCGACACCTTCATGCCGACGGCCGAGCGGACAGGCTTGATCGTACCCATAGGCGCCTGGGTGCTGCGGGCCGTGTGTCGCCAGATTCGCGCCTGGCAGGATGCCGGAGCCGCCGAGGTTTCGGTGGCCGTGAACCTGTCGGCACGCCAGTTCCGCGATCCGGAACTGATCGCCACGGTGATGGGGGCACTGGCTGAATGCGCACTCACGCCGTCCAGCCTTGAACTGGAACTCACCGAGTCGTGCATCATGCATCAGCCCGAGCGGGCCAGTGCCATTCTCGACGAGCTGCGCAGCCACGGTTTGCGCATCGCCGTGGATGACTTCGGAACCGGCTATTCCAGCCTCAGCTATCTCAAGCGCTTCCCGATCCATGCGCTGAAAATCGACCGCTCCTTCATGGTCGACCTGCCGGACAACCGGGAGAGCGGCGCGATCGTTTCCGCCATTGTCACGATGTCCCGCGCGCTGGGGCTGACGGTGGTGGGCGAGGGCGTGGAAAACGCTGCCCAGGCCCGCTTCCTGAAAGCTCTGGGGTGCGACCTGCTGCAGGGTTTCCTGTTCCAGCGGCCGGCGCCTGCCGCCCTGATCGAAGGCCTGCTGGGCATCGGGGCCTGCAACGCGCCGGCCTAGCTAGCGCACGCTGCCCGACGCCTGCGGGCGCAGGTTCTGGTCGATGGCCCAGACGGCGGCTTCCAGGCGCGAGCGAAACTTGAGTTTCTTCAGCAGGTTCTTGATGTGCACTTTCACGGTGCCTTCGGCGATGTTCAGATCGCGGGCGATGAGCTTGTTCGAGAGCCCGCTGGCGAGGCAGCCGAGGATGTCGCGCTCGCGCTCGGTGAGCGGCGCCAGGCTGCGCTCGGCCGCCTGGGCTTCGTCGCGCAGCGAGCGGGCGAGCAGGCCGTTGAGGCTTTCGCTGATGACGATGCGCCCGCGCATGGCTTCAACGATGCGGGCGAGGAGTTCTTCGGGTTCCATGTCCTTGAGCAGGTAGCCGTCGGCACCAGCGCGGATCGCGGACACCAGATCGTCGGCGGCGTCCGACACGGTCAAGATCAGGATGCGCGCGGCGAGGTCGGCGTCGCGCAGGGCGCGCAGGGTTTCGATGCCGCTCATGCCTTTCATGTTGAGGTCGAGCAGAATCAGGTCGGGCTCGAGGGCACGGGCCAGTTCCAGGCCTTCCTCGCCGCTGGAGGCTTCACCGATCAGGTGCAACTGGTCATTGAGGGCGATCAGCTGGGAGACGCCTTTGCGGAACAGTGGATGGTCGTCAATGATGATCACGGAGGTCGTGGTCGGCGTGTTCATGCAAGGCCTCCTTGGGCGGGTTGAGTGGTTTCCTGGTGCGGGGGGGCGGCAGGGATGTCGAGTTCGACACGGGTGCCGCCGCTCTCCCGCGGTAATACGGTGAGTTCGCCGGCCAGGCTCTGGGCGCGATCGCGCATGATCACGATACCGTAGCGGTGCAGCGGCCGGGCGGTGTCGTCGAAGCCGATTCCGTCATCGTCGATGGTCACCTGCACGCGGCCGGCTCCGTCGGTGCTCAGGCTTACTGCAACCTTCCGGGCCTGGGCATGGCGCTCGATGTTGGAGAGCGCTTCGCGGATGATCTGCAGCACGTGGATTTCGCGGTTGGCGCCCAGTTCAAACCCGGACAGACCGTTTTCGAGGGTGATCTCAAGGCCGGTGCGGCGGCGGAACTCCTGCACCGTGTCGTCGATGGCGGCGTTGAGGCCGCGCCCGTCGATGCGCAGCCGGAAGGTGGTCAGCAGCTCGCGCAACTGGCGGTAGGCCTCGTTGAGGCCGTCGCGCAGTTCGCCGACGATTTCGTTGACCGGAGCGGGCGGCGATGTGCGGCCCAGCAGGGTTTGCAGGCGCGTGACCTGGATTTTCAGGTAGGACAAGGACTGGGCGAGGGAGTCGTGCAGTTCGCGGGCGATCACCGAGCGTTCATCAAGCAGGGCCAGGCGGTGGCTCTCCTCGCTGCGCTGGGTCGAGGCCAGCGCAGCGCCCACGTGGCGCCCGACCGTTTCCAGCAATTCGATCTGCCATGTTTCGAGGGCCTGCTGGTCCGGCGGGATCAGGATCATCGCCCCATGGCTGCGGGTGCCGTCAAAGAGCGGAACGGAAATTGTCTCGCCCGCGCCGCCTTCCGGGGGGCGCGTCCCGCCGGCGCTGCCGCCCTTCTCGCAACCCCGGCAGGCTGCGGCGCAGAGATCCCTGACCGGGACGGGCAGCGGCCCGGTGCTCTCCGTGGCAATGTCGGCTTCTCCGGGCTTGCCGAGGCATACGGCGCCGGTGCGTACACCAATAACCTGAACTACGTCCTGCAGCACCTGCTGCAGGGTTGCCCGGGTCACGGCACGCTCGGAGAGCGCGCGGGTGGTGCGGTAGAGCAGCATGAGGGAATGGTTGCTGCGCGCCAGCGCCTCGGTTTTCTCCTGCACCCGGCTTTCCAGCCGGGCATAGCTGCACGAGAGGTCTTCCACCATGAAGTTGAAGGCCTCGCCAAGCTGGCCGAGTTCGTCGGGCGGGCCCGGGGGGGGGCGAACTGAAAAGTCCCCGCGCTGAACACGTCGCGCCGAGTCCAGAAGGCGGTCGAGGGGGTGCAGAACGCGGGTCTTGAGCTGCAGTACGGTGGTCGCGCCGACCATCAACAGCAGGATCA
>Ga0209174_10001275_pt1 | contig 18014 bp, 16 predicted proteins | sample JI91814BDNA_FD_187505 | JGI IMG/M metagenome (GOLD analysis project Ga0209174, IMG submission 187505) | Wastewater effluent complex algal communities from Wisconsin, to seasonally profile nutrient transformation and Carbon sequestration -... | ecosystem: Engineered > WWTP > Effluent > Algae...
ATTCCCACAAGATGCATCGGAAGGATTTATCATTAACCTACTCTTGCCAAAAGGTGCAAGTGTTCAAAAAACAGAATCACTAGTCGAAAGAGTAGAGGCTATTCTTAGTAAACTTCCAGAGAAAGATGTAGAAGGATATAGCGCAAGAATTGGAACAAATAGCGAATCTACTACAACGGAGAGAGGTAGTGTTGGTAACTCGGCAGTAATCTTTACTTATCTTACTCCATTTGGAAAAAGAAAAACGACTGCATCTGAGTTAGAAGAAATGGTAAGATCCGAAATAGAAAAAGAAATTAAAAAAGAATTAGTTTCCTTTTCTTCTAAGATAATTCGTTTCGGACCTCCAATGGGTAGACCATTTGAAATTAGATTAATCTCAAATGATAATGAACTTAGAAAAGAAAAATCAATTCCTCTTAAGAAATTTCTCTCAGAAATCCCCGGAGTCTATGATGTGAACGATGATGAGATTGAAGGCAAAGATGAATTAAATCTAAAGATCAATCATGAAATTCTAGCGAGAGCAGGTCTGAGCGTAGAAGATGTGTTGACTACTCTGCATATTGCGTTCGAGGGAAAAGTTGTAACTGATTTAGTGAACATGGATAAGAAGCTAGACTTCAGACTTCGCTTAAACGAAAAGGCAAGGGCAGATGTGCGGTTTATACGCAGTTTACCCATTCTAAATCGCGCAGGACAAGAAATCAATTTTAAAGAATTTATTTCTATTGAAGAAAAGAATTCTTCCGATGAAATTCGTCATATCAATGGAAAGAGATATCTAGCTGTATTTGGAAATTTGAATAAGGATGTGATTAGCCCGCAAGGTGTAGTCGATCAAGTAAAGGCAAATTTCTCAAATGATGGCAAACTTCATTATGAGTTTGCGGGTGAGCCAGTGGAGAATGCAAAGATATTTAAGAATCTAGGCATTGCCGCCATATTTGCATTAGCCGGTATTTACCTAATCATTGCGCTGATTTTTAATTCTTATTTAAAACCATTCATCGTAATTCTAGCTATTCCATTTGGGATAATCGGCGTTATACTCTCTGTCTTCGCACATGGAATGGCTCTTTCTTTATTTGTAGGAGTTGCTCTCGTTGGACTCATGGGAGTGATTGTGAACAATTCAATCGTTATGGTATTTACTACTTCTGAGATTGCAGGAGAAGGTAAAATTACAAAGGAAATCATTGTAGATGGAGCAGTGCAGAGGTTAAGACCGATTATACTTACGACCACAACTACCATATTAGGTTTATTGCCTACGGCTTACGGAATTGGAGGATATGATCCCTTTCTTTCTCCGATGAGTTTAGCTTTGTCTTATGGGTTGCTCTTTGGAACGGTTGTAGTTTTATATTTTATCCCGACTGTATATTCTATCGGTATTGAGTTAGGAGAAAAGCTTAGTCGCAAAAAAACTTCTGAGTTAAAATAGTAGTTGGTGTTTTGAGTAATTACAAATAAAAATACTTGATTTATTCTATGTGAATAAAGATTTTTATTTTATGAATAAGATTTCAATTACCAAAACGTTACTCATCATTCTAATTCTCGGAAATTTATTGTTTTGTAAAAACTCGCAAGAAGAAATTTCAAAATCAAAGGAGCAATGGGATGCTGCTGATTCTAAAACCTTCTTCACTTGGTCACAAGCTGTTGAATACTGTAAAGGCAAGCAGATGAGACTTCCCACATTACGCGAAATCAAAGATGCATCCAAAATTGGATTAGGAAGAGAATGGCAGGGCAGTGTATATTGGAGCTCTGACGAAATAAAAGATGCGCCGAGATATGTTTATGCATTCTCTCTTACAAGTAAGGATTCATTTGAGACTGATAAAACAGGACTCAAAGATACACATTGTATTCGATAGATTTTTATGACTACTAGAACAGCGCATTGTAATTACGAATAATTCTGATAACCCGCCTGGTCAGTTATGACTCCGAAGAGTTGGTCCCATCGAATTGCAATGGTTGTTGCAGAGTCTAAACTCTTCTTCGCATTTTTGCAACTCTATTTGTTTCTCTTTTTTGTTGAGTTTGCTTATTGTTTTTATGCATATTGCCTTTCTATTATTACAAGCGGGAGTGCATTCTGATCTAGTATCATGAGCAATAAGTCCAAAGGAAATAAAAATTAAAATTATAAAGTTAATCATGAGTTTGTCCAAATATCCTTTTTTTCTATCCAAGAGAAAATAGTTCTTTATCATTGAATTTATGCAACCATTTCAAGAATATCTAAGCGTTTCTATTTTCTTGCCATCTGCTTTTTGTGCAGGGATTCTTTTTCTTGGTTCCTTGCTATATGCTTCAATGTATTGGAATACAAGAGATCCTTTGCATTTAGGAACAACGGTTTTAGGTATTGCGGGTTTTTGTTTTGTGGGTAGCGAGACAATGGTATTGGCCGGCGGATGGATGTTAAATCCTGAGCTTGGTATGTGGTTTCATAGGTTTGAACAAATAGCAGCTACTCTAATGTTGCCAGCTATACTCATGGTGTTACAACATCTGCTCGTAATAAATCCTTTCTGGAAAAAACTAAATCGAATCCTTATTTTCATTGGATTTGGAATTTTTATTTTGATGACTATCATTGCATTCGTTACTCCTGATTTATTTGTGTCTCAGACTATTCATCGCGAAGATTGGTTGACTCGACAAGCAGATCATGGAAGAGGAAAAGAGGGTAGCCTTTATCCTCTCCGAGATGCCTTTTTTGGTTTTGTTATCTTATATTCTATTGGATGCTATATAGTGGATATGATAAAGGGTAATCTTAATTATCTCCTATTTTCTTTTATTGGACTTTTAGTCGCTGTCTCCGGTGCTGTAATTGACGTGATTAGTGTGTATACACATCAATTCTATGACTTTACTCCTGATAGTAAGCATTCTAGATTTGTTGTGGGGATAAGCGTTTTTATCCTCTTCTCAATGGGAGCAATCTTGCGAAAATTCTTTGCAATCTCTAAAGAAGCAGATGAGATTCATAAATTGTATAAGGGTAATGCAGAGAAAAGTGAAAAGCAAAATGATTTTATAAAGAATAGAATTAAAACTAACTCGGAAGATCTTTTTAGTTTTTCTGAAAAGCTTTTGGCTACGATTTCCATGTTGCATTCGAACACAAAAAATCAGAAATCATCTTCCGAAAAAGCAAATGAGAATATCGAAAAGATTGCTTCAAGAGCAAATGTCGTTTCTGAAAATATTGAAAATCAATTTTCTGGAATGAATGTATTGATTGATTCAATGCAGTCCGTCAATGAAAGTATGCAGTCTGTAATTAAACTAACACAAGAATCTCTGAATAAAATTCAATCGATCAATAAGAATGCACAAGACGGCGATCGGTCTATGAAAGTCATGCAAGAGAGTATGCAAAAAATTAGTAAGAGTTCAAGTCAGATTCAAGGCATCATTGGAATTATCAATGATATATCTAACCGAACTAATTTATTATCTCTCAATGCTGCTATCGAAGCGGCGAGGGCGGGCAATGCAGGCATGGGTTTCGCGGTAGTAGCCGATGAAATTTCTAAATTGGCAGAGCAAACTTCGGGAAGTATTAAATCAATTAGTTCAATCATCATTCAAAATGATAACGAAATAAAATCAGGCTCTCAGAATCTGGCTCAGACTTCGGGACAAATTAGTAGTATCATTTCAAACGTTGACACAATCTTAAAAAAGATTCAACTCATCTCGGACGCAGTCAATCAACAAGCCATTGATTTTAAATCGATGGAGCATTCAGCAGATAACTTTAAATTAGCCGCTGGCAAAATGAAAGAATCTCTAACTATGCAAAACTCTGCTGTCCTAGAAATCAAAGATGTAATTTCAACTCTGGATGATCTTGCCTTTACGAACTTAATCGCAACAGAAGAAATTTCAAGCTCTACCAAATCTCTCGTAGAGAAAGCAGAAAAAATAAATACGGAAATAGATCAATTCGAATCAGAGTAACGATAGAATAAGTTTTGACTAAATCGAATCAAAAGTAAGCTCGGAGGCTTAGGCAATGAATAGGAAAAAAATACTATTTACATTTATTACTTTTCTCTTTTTTATTCTTCTTTCACTTATCAGTATAGAATTATTTTTAAGAGGCTACTCTAAATTTAACCCTACCTTATTTGCACCTAAGGATAAAAAATACGACCAATTCCGAGCAAATCCGAAGGCTTGGATCAATGGATTTCAGTTAAATTCTAAAGGGTATCACGATGAAGAATTTACTGTGCAAAAGAAAGATGGTGTATTTAGAATTCTCGCTATTGGAGATTCCTTTACTTTTGGAGTGGTTCCTTATAAGGATAATTTCATTACTCTGCTACAAGAAAGCTTAAAAGAAAAAAATCCTTCGTTAGAAATTTTGAATATGGGCATTCCCGGAACGTCTGTCAAAGAATACTTGTCTTTGTTTGTCGATGAAGGTTTGGAATTAAATCCAGATATGCTTTTGTTAAATGTCTATATTGGAAACGATATTCTTGAGACAGAGAAGAAAGAAGAATCAAATCTTTATACCGTTAGATTTTTTAAATATGTGAATGCAGTTTCAAAATTGAAACAGAGTGGGAGCAAGCCTTTTGTAAGATTAGGAGGGGATAATAAGGAAAACTCCTACGATGATAATCTTAAAAGTATGGATGATCAAGCTTTCTATGAGGTGCAAAAAGAAATGTTTATAGTATACTTTGATCATAAGCATATATTAAAATACTTGAACTATAAATACAATGCTATGTTTAAAGAGTTTGAGAATATAAAGCGAATCTGTGATTCAAAAAATATAAAATTACTCGTTGTATTGATTCCTGCTGAAATCCAAGTTGATAAAAATTTACAAAAGATAATCGAACCACAGCTTAATAATTCTAGTTATAAGTCAGTGGATACGTATGATAATTTAATTCGGTCTATCAATTATACTCTTCCCAATACAATTATTCGAAAAGAATTATCTTTACAGGGTATTCAGTATGTAGATTTACTGGAGCCATTTCAAGAAAAGGCATTAGCGTTAAGACTCTATAAGCCTCAAGATACTCATTGGGGCATCGTAGGCAATCAGTTTGCAGCACAGATACTCAATGAGTTTTTTTTAAAGAAAAATATTATTCCATCTGTGCCTACTAATAAATAATCGAAAAAGAGTGGGCTGGCATAGCCTAAGATATGCATTCTATAACGCAGATAGAACGGACATAAAAGCCACGTTCGAGCAGAATTTGGCTTCTATGTGGCTTTTACGTCGCTATTATTTTGGTTCTAGGTATAGGATAATTACTTAAGCTTGTATGTAAATTTTATGTTTAATGATATCTACTTTGGAATGAAAGTCTTTGTCTAAGACCGGCTCAATGGCTTGGAAGGTGTATTCGTTTACACCCTTGTCTGAACCTTGTAAAAATAAAGCTAATAATATAACGAAAGTGCATAAAAAGATTGGTGAGTATTTCTTTAGAACAAAAAGTTTTCAGCGTTTACACCGAACATTCTTAATATCTTTTTTATTAAGATAATCCAATTCGCCTAACGCTACAAGGAAATAATATGCTCTAGCCTCGGAATAATGCTGAAAAGTCCAGTAACCTGAATTTTCAGTTTTTTGCCAATCGGATTTCCACGATTCTGTTATGCCTTCTTTATATGCAATTTCTAACTCATCAATGCTAGGTAATCTCATTCCATAACCCGCTATCCCAAGACTACCACATTTTCTTTTAGCATCTTCCCAATTCATTTCACCTAGATAATCACTCCAATTCTTTAAGGTATTAGTATTTTTATCTTCTGGTAGTGTTGCACAGTTTTCAAAATATAAAAATAAGATTAGGAAAATTGATACAGTTATTCTCATTCTTTTAATTTCCATGATTTACTCTATATTTTTTTCTACACCTGTTTCATAAAAGATAAATTCCTTTTTCACTTCCATGTAATCTTTACCAACGTCATCTTTTCCATCGAACGCAAACTTTGTATTAGGCGGTAGTTCTTTAAGCGTAATAATGAATCCGGGAACAGTATTCATTCTATCAAATGCGTTAGCCCAAGCTGTGTATGATTTGCGTGAAATAGCAGAATTTGGATTTGTTTTAATTTCAATTTGATAAATATGCCCGGGCTCAAAATTAATTTCAGTTCGTAAACTCCTATGGATGAAGTTATCGAATTCATTTTCAGGAATCATTTGACTAGTGCCGCGCAATAATTCATAACGTGCAATATCTTGTGCATAATTAAAATAAAGAATAACAGAAAGGGTTCCTTTACCAGATTGAATAGGAAATAAATACTCTGATCCCAAAGCCATAAAGGTGCAATTTCTTCTTGTAATAGTAGAATTTTCAGAGATGATTCGCTCTTTTATTTTGGAGCTTGCCTGGTAATTCATGAAGTCTTCTTTTCTAGGATTTAAAATGCTATCACCAAATTCGATAAAAACGGGCAAAGACTTTTCCGTTCTTTTGTAGGATTCTAAATTTTGTTCTGACTCTTCATTTCCATACTCCAAATACTCATTGCCTAATTCAGGTATTTTCAAATAAAGAAAAGAATGCTTTTGCTTTAATCTTTCTGCGATTGTAGAACTTTTTTGATTACAGAGTTTTACTTTATGTGAAGTTTCGATTTGAAGTCTATACCGATCCAGTTTTCGCTGACTGTTTCCTCCAAAAGAAAGTAAATTAGTATACCAAAAGAGGAGGAGTAATATTGTAAAAGATTTCTTTTTAGAAAATTGCATTTATTTTAGACCTTTCAATTTGAAAATTCAAGCTAAATACTATTTATTCCATTACCCATTATCCGTGTAAAGAAATATCCATAAAATACTTTTTTGAAAACAAACCATTAGAAATCTTCTGCACGAAAGAATTTTAGAAACTTAAATCAATTTCGTTTATTTGTCAGATAGACCCCCGATTAAAGATTTCGGGGGTGACAGGAGTAATCCCCATCGGTGTTCATCGTCTTCATTCTCCCCTTCGCTCCATATATTCGCGACCAGCGCCTTCGCATAGTAATCTTTACTTTTTCCTCTTATCCAAGTGATAAGTTAAAGCCATCGAGATACAAAGTTTTAATTTCTCAGTTGCGATTTTATCTTTTGTTTTAAAAAGAAGAGCGCGGTTTCCTTCGTATTCAAACTCATCGCGAAACATTTCTCTAAACGTATCAACGAGTGTAGTCTGGCAATTAAAATACATCGCATAATCATGCTTACCCGATTTGACCTTATCGATTCGAATGGTAGTTCCTGATTTTGTTTGAGAAGTTAAATAACTTGGCTGACCCCATTTCAAAGTCTCCTCTAATTCCCCGACTCCGTTAGCTTTCTTTGCAACTTCGAATATAAGATTACGAAGAAATAATAACTTTGACTTTATCTCATGCGGGTAATCTTGAAATACCGCAAATACTTCGGGGTTTTTGAATTTGGGTTGGTTGGTGGATGTCATTTCTAATTCCTTTATATTAAAAATTCTCTAGCGAAGTGATTGATTCTATTGAGCAAAACTCATTCACAAGCAATTTTATACAATACGTGTTTACAAAGACGATTCTCTTTTTCTAATTTCGGATGCTCGAACTCCATTACTTTTTTCATTCCGATTTTAATCATTACATTTTCAGATTTGGTATTCAAGACTGATGTAAAAGAATAAATTTCTTTTAGGTTAATTTCTTCAAAGCCTTTCTCTATACAAAGCCTAGCACCTTCGGACGCGAAACCTAAGTTCCAATATTTTCTGTCGAGTCGCCAACCAATTTCCATGCAGGGAGTGAAAGAGCTTTTAAAATCAGCATAGTTAAATCCGATGAAACCAATAAATTTTTTTGATTCTTTTTCTTCTACTGCCCAGAGACCAAAGTCCCATTTTTCAAAATGGGATTGAATACGATTTATGAACCTGATAGTTTCTTCCCTTGAGAGAGGTTGTGGAAAATACTGCATAACCTCTAAATCGGAATTCATTTTTGCGAATGGAATTATATCAGACTCTTTCCAATTTCTAAAACCAAGTCTTTGTGATTCGAAGAGGTATTTACTATTCATTGATTTTTAAAAGTTTCAGAAAAGAATCTGCTCAATCAATTCTCTAATATTCAATTGACAACTTGTCAATTAAATATTAGAGTGAAAGGATGAAAACAATGACGGTAGCAGAATTTAAATCCCAGTTTTCCGAAGTTCTCCAAACGCTCAAATCGGGGGAAGAAATTGCAGTATCTTATGGAAAAAAGCATGAAACCATTGGAATATTTATGCCATTTTCTAAATACTATTCGCAGAAGCCGAGAAAGTTAGGCATTTTAAACGGAAAGGCTTCGTTTAAGATTGCAAAGAATTTTAAAATGACTGAGGAAGAATTTCTAAACTCATGAGTTACCGGTGATTAGCCACGCTGATCCTTTTGACCGTTTGATTATCTGGCAAGCTATTTCGAATGATATGATTTTGATTTCAAAAGATAAGCACTTTAAAGAATATAATACTTTTGGATTAAAGACTCTGTGGTGAAAAATTCTACCAAAAAAAACCATTTTTTTGTGCAGTTGTTTTTTGCGGAATTCCGATTGCTTCGTATCCTGGTATTAAATTAATTTCAAAATTAAATCGGATACCTAAATAATTATCCTGTGCTTTAAAAGTTGGAGGATTTAAATGAGTGATTAAATATTTATCAATACTGAAATCAACAGTCGGTAAATTTCCTGTCATTTTCCAACTTTCATTCATTTCATAACGCGTTTTAAAATGAGTATACACTAAACCCATATATGGAAAAAAAAGATTCAATGCATTAAACTTAAAGCCTATATGACTTTCAAATCCTTCGTATTGAATTTTTCCTCCTTGAGAATCTAAATAGAATTCATTTACTTTATTTCCTGTCCAGTTAAATGCAGAGCTTTTCGAAAAAACATTTCCTCTTAGATTCATATAGTGAAGTTGAAATAGTAAAAGAATTTTTTCTGTTATTGGATACTCTATATTTGTCCCTACTGATGGTCCTTTTGATATTGTCTCGAAACTACCTCCTGAGAAAAGATAGATATTGTTTTGTTCGGTAACTAAAGGAGAATAGCCCCTACCACCACCATAGGCAACATAGCCAAGCACAATGTATGGTTTTACATCTCCAATAGAAAAGAAACTATAACCACTTCTTATTCCACCAAGTCCTCTTCCACTTCGTCCACCTGAAACAAAGAATTCATTGAGCGGATTAAGAGAATTATCCTTATAGCCTAAATAATTTCCTTCAGGAGAGAATGAATCGAAAGATCGAGGCGAATTCAAATTCCTCCCAGTTTGATAAAAATAATTGATAAAGAAATTCTCATGGCAGGTGCATGCTGCAATATACAAATCTGGATTACTTACCATAAATCTTCGATTATTATTACTTGGCATAACATAATTGCCATCAATCAAACTATTATATCGAAAGGTATTATAACCAAGAGAATCAAATGAATTTTGATATCTACTTTCACCTATTCCAAAAGTTACCGTCTTAACTAAAACTACGAAAGCATAAAAGAATGCGATAATGTATTCCATAGAAGTTGTTCCATTTTATTGAAGGTGCAGAAACGTTTCTGCACCTTCAATAAAATTACGTGCTTTCATCAATAAAATATTACGCCTTCACATAATGACGCAACACCCCAATATTTCATTTAAAAATTTGGCAAAACCACGAAAGCTATCCCCTTTTGCAAAGGGGACTTTTCCGCCCAAGTGAACCAGCTTCAAAAAAGTTAGGGGATTTTTAATCCTGGATCACCGCCATCGAATACTCGGAAATAGCTTCCCGTCTTTGTTCTGCGAAGTCTTTGTGAAACCAAAGGTCTTGTGTTTTTTGGGCAGTCTTGCGGTTGTTTAGAACAATTTTCGTCATACATTCGTCTACAGCGAATTTCATGGCTTCCTTACCCGTTTCCCCTAAACCCTTGTTTCTTTTCTTTCTGACCATCTCTCCGCCGTTTTTACGGATACGATCCATGAGCTTGTCGTAGTCTTTATCGTCGATGCAGAAAATGGTTTCTTTTTTTCCATCTTTCCATTTTACATCTACCTCGAAAAGGGGAGCCGCAGAAATATGAATTACACCAAAATCAAATAGTTCAGGCCAGTATTCATAAAAGAAAGAAAGCATTAAAGAGCGAATCGCATAACCATCAAAATCCGCATCTGTAATGATACTTACTTTTTCATAATTGAGTTCTTTTGGATCTTTCAGTTTTTCATTGATCGGCAAACCGAGAATAGCCACAATGTTTTTCATTTCCTCGTTAGCCAATGCCTTTGCTAAACTCATTCCTTTACAGTTCATTGGTTTACCGCGTAATGGGAATAAGCCGTGCAGCTTTGGATTACGGGCTGGACGTAAACCTGCAATCGCCGAATCTCCCTCAGCGACAAACAACACTCTACCTGCATCGCTTGGCTTTCCAGTTGGAGGCATGAGTTTGGGTATATTGTTCTTAGACGCTTTACGAAGTCCTTTTTGTGCATCTTCTAACTCTTTGAGTTGAGTTCTTTTCTCCATTTGCATCTTGACTTCTTCTAGTAGGTCTGTTTTTTTAATCAGTTTGTCCAGACTCTTATCAACTGCATTTCTGATGTCTTCGTTTAAGTCATTGATGAGATAAGATTTATCCTGTGACTTAAAACGTGGATTTAAAATTCGCAAGTTTACATACATATGAAAGCAATTTCTTACATCGTTTCTTGTAGATTGTGTTTTTAGTTTTTTCTCAAGTGCTGTGATTTGACTTTTCTTACGAACTTCATCGCAGATTCGATTTTCTAAATACTCGATTGCTGATCCACCCTGCACCGCAAAATTGGAATTAACCCATGTAAGAGTTTTATTTTGACCAATCACAAAATAGGTTTCGAGGTTAATCTGAGAAGCCACATTCGGATCTTTGTATTCCATTTTATAATAAGTTAAATCAGAATTTTGGAAAATTTCTTCCATTCCCTTTTTAAATTTAAACTTATCAGATTTATTTTTATGATGGAATTGAACTTCGAGACCTGGGTTTGTCATTGCAATGTCTTGCAAGTATTGACGCATTAAATCAGGATTAAACTTAGTATCTAGCTTGTTAAAATACTTTGGCTCTAATTCAAACTCAACAGAAGTTCCATGCGAATCACCGCAGGGTTTGATAGCTTCTATCATGAAAGTTTTTTCCATGAGAGGTTGTAATTTTGCTAGATGATCTTTATTTAGAAGAGGACAATCAGTAAATTTTCCATGTTCATCGTAATAAAGAATTACTTTTTCAAAATCTTCTGGAGAAAATTTAAAGGTGCGAATTAGTTTTTTTACTTCATCGTGAACGCTAAAAAGTTTTTTGTAAGACTGTCCTTTGTTTTCCGTTGTTACACGAAAAAAATTAGACACCATTCTCACTAAGGAAATACCTACTCCATTTTGACCTGCCACATGATCTTGCTTGACCTGGTCATCAAAGTTTTCTCCATACATCAAATGTAAGAAAACTCCCTCTGCATTTTTTGCAGGAATACCACGACCGTTATCCTCAACTGTAACTCTTCCGCAATCTGCTGAGAGGCTAACAATGAGTTTAGTCATCTTCTGACCTTCTTTGATTGTCTTGTCATTTTGATTCTTGCGGTATTCATCCACTGCGTTCATGCACGCTTCGTCGAGACATTTTAATTTCGCAGGGATATCATTTAACTCTTCGTGCGTAATTTCATAATTTCCCTTTGCATCTTTTTTGAAAAAATGTTGCTCAAATGTAGACATGGAATTTTGACCAAGCCACATTCCAGTTCTCATACGAACATGCTCTACGTTAGAAAGTTTTTTAAAATTTCTTTCGCCTGAATCTTTTGCGTTCGGTTTATCTTTTATATTTGCACTCATTATTTATCCCACTTGTTTCTAAGTTCAGTCAATTCATCTATCATAAATGCAGTCAGTTTTGCATCTTGTTTTGACAATGCAGTAAATTCCGCAAACTTCACCTTAGCCTCATTGATTGCATCCTGGCATTTTCTTGCTTCTTCTAATGTCATTCTATAAACTGGAATCGAAGCTAACCATTCAAAGTATTTGAACTTTGCATTTTTAAGTTGGTTTTCGAAATCCTGTTTTGATTTGATTGTAACTACTTTTTGGTTCCACTTCTCATTGATGAATCGGATTAATTCGGAGTTTCTATCAATCTTTTCCTGTTCGAGTCCTGCTAATCTTTTGAATCTGCGGATAAGATGTGTTTTGCGAAAATCACAGAATCGTTTTATAATTTCTTCTGGCTTATGATTTTTTAATCTTCCTTCATGTGTAATAACGTTAAACGAAAGAGTATCAAGATTTTCTTTGTTGAACAAAGCCTTGATGTCTTTCTCGGTCGGCTTTTCACCTTTTTTGTAAACGAGTTCTATTTTAAAAGTTTGGCTTGAAGAATCGATGTAATCTTTTAACCAATTGTCTTTTCTCTCTATCATGTCTTCTAATAGAGCAACTACTTTATCGCGGTTCCAGGTTTGTGGAGCGTGAGTTAAAAATAAACTTTCGCCTTCCCATTTAAAACCAAAAGTAGTATACATAATCTCGGATCCGTTTTCGTTTGTGGCTAATCGAACTTCGCCGCCGAAGCCTTTATACCAGGGTTTAATTTTTTTTGCCTTTCCTGTTTTGAGATAAGCGACTTGAGATTCTACAATGTCCGAAAGTTTGTGACCTGGAATAAAACATCTAAATCCAGTTGCAATACCTTGAATTTGATTTAATAAAACGATTGGAACTTTTCCGACAAAATGAATTGGCTCATCTTCTGTCTCGTCGTAGTTTTTTACGTAGTCGATATCCGCTAGACCTTCAAAAAAACCGAGGTCTTTAACGAAATCGGAAAGTTTAACTTCTGTATAACGGGGAGAAGCGATCGCGTTTGGATCTAAAACATCCCCAAAGGTTCCTTCTCCGTGAACGAGAGGGATATTATTGGCAAAAGTAAAATCTTGTGCCATTGCAGAAAGTGCATCCTGTATGGATTTATCACCATGAGGATGGTATCCCATTGCTAAACCGGCAACTTTAACTGTCTTTGTATGTCGATTTCTTGCATCAGAATTCCACATTGCCCATAAGATTCTGCGTTGAACTGGTTTTAGTCCGTCGATCTCATGGGGAATCGCGCGCGAATCACAAACATACCGAGAATACTTTCTCTGGTCGTCATTTACCTGGTCTTCAAAGAGCACTTTTGGAAAATCTTGTCGGGTGGTTTCTTGTGTATTATTTTTCATCTTTTTTTGCGTTCGTATGTAATTCTATTCTGCTTGTCAAGCATTTTCGTAATTTTACACTGGTTAAACGAATATAAGTCCCTCATTTCGCAGCGTCTGAATGTGTTAAAAAGCCTAATTCTATTGATTCAAATGATACATAATTGTAAAAAAACCTTTTTTCTATTTTTTTTTCTAATTCTCTTATTTTCTTGCAGAACAGCTGAAATCACTGATGCAGAAAATCGAAAGTTTTTAGAAATTTTTATTGGAGATTATTACCAAAAAGTGAAGGTATTAAACACTAATAATTTTTTTGAAAAGCCAAGCTCGCAGTATAAATACCTAGTGATTCGTCCCGGAAATTCTGGAAATATAAGAGTTAAGGAAATTGACATTTCTTTCTTCTCTTATACGAATAAGTTTTTGGAAGAGGTAAATGCATTATTTTCAGAAAAGGCTCCGCCCAAGTTTACTATCTATGAAAAAATAAAATACGGGGAAGGCAGAAGAAAAAAAGGTAGTTCTGATTTAGAAGTGGAATTTACTAATTTTTCAATACGGCAAGCGCAAAGTTCTGATTTGCTCAGTGGGCTTGAAAAATTTATAAATCGAAAAACAGAGGCGCAACAACTTTTTCATGAAACGATAACTTACACGAACACGCCGGATGAAGGTCTTTGGAAATTAGAAGAATCAGAACTCAAAGATGGACGTGACACAATTCATTGGAAACATTTTCCATCTGGAACGCCAGCTCGTAATTATCCGTATACAGAATTTTCTCCGAATAAGAATACTCTTGAGTATTCGCGAATTTATGCATTTGAAGATTACAGTTATAAAAGAATTTTCAAAGACATTCCTTCGAGTAGCAAACTTTACAATAACAAAGAATTTGTAGTTTATTATTTTCCCGGTGAAAAACTTGATCCGGTCGATGAAAATTTAATCTATGCTAAAAACAAACAACTGACTTTATATAAAATGGATTTACCTTTAATTATTTTTAAAAAGAAAGAGAGCACAGCAGAATGAATCAAAATATTAGAACACGTTTCGCTCCATCCCCGAGCGGCTTCTTACATGTAGGCGGAGCAAGAACTGCCCTATTCAATTATCTATATGCAAAAGCAACCGGTGGAAAATTTCTAGTCCGTATTGAAGACACCGACCAAGATAGATCAACTGATTCTTCGATGAAAATTATTTTAGAGTCACTCGAATGGCTTGGACTAAATTGGGATGAAGGTCCGGGAGTAGGTGGTCCACATGGTCCTTACAAACAATCAGAGCGTTTAGATATTTATAAAGAACATACTGAGAAGCTAATCAAGAGTAACCACGCATATCGTTGTTTTTGCACAACTGAATTACTCGAAGCCAAGAAAAAGCAATCCGAGGCAATGGGAATTCCTAATCTTTATGATGGAACCTGTTCTAGTATGACAGAAAAAGAAATCCAAGACAAGCTGGATCAAAAGATTCCATTTTCAGTTCGATTTCGGACACCTGCAAAAAATTTAATCGTAGACGATATCATCCAGGGAAAAGTAAAATTTGACACAAAGCTTATTGGAGATTTTATCATTGTAAAATCAGATAGCTTTCCCGCTTACAACTATGCGGTTGTAGTAGACGATCACCTTATGCAGATAACACACGTCATCCGAGGTGTGGGTCATTTATCGAATACTCCGAGACAGGTTCTGATTTATGAAGCACTTGGTTATCCATTACCAAAATACGCTCACGCATCGGAAATCGTAGGTGCGGACGGAAAAAAACTTTCGAAACGCGCAGGGGCTACTTCTATTTTGGCGTTTCGCGACTTGGGATACACAGCAGAATGCTTTCGTAATTACATGGCTCTTCTCGGTTGGACTTCTGAAAGTGGACAGGAATATTTACCGCACGGCGAACTGGAAAAAGTATTCGATGTAGAAAGATGCTCTAAATCTCCTTCGCTTTTTGATGTATTTAAAAAAGTAAAAGAAGAAGACAAAGAAAAGCTAGACTTCAACTCTTTGCCGTTATCCGCACTTGCAGACCAGCTTAATCCAAAGTCCAAGCTTAACTGGCTTTCGAATAAATACATCCGTGACTCCGACATAACAAAATTATGCGCTGAAGTAATTCCATTTATCAAAGATAACAAAGCGATTCCAGAAGAAATTAAAAATGCGAATAACGAAACACTTCAATCTCTATTAGAATCAATTCGCGTCTACTTGGATCGACTCTCCCAAGCGCCTGACTATATCTCAGAATTTTTCAATAACGATATCGTAATCGAAAACGAAGATGCAAGAACGATCGCCACTGCCGGAAATGCTGGACTTGTAATAAAAACATTTCACAAACTTCTCGCAACTGAGAACCCATCTAACTCAGACGCCTACAAAGCGTTAATAGAAAAGACTGGCGCTGAGACTGGCGAAAAAGGAAAGAATCTCTACATGCCCATCCGCGTGGCTACTACCGGTAAGGCGCATGGTCTCGAACTTCCGATTTTGTTTAACCTGCTTGGTCAGGAGAAATTGAAGTATAGGATAGCGGTGATTTGCCGCGAGATAGGGTTGGGGATTTAAAAGATTACCACCGATTAAGACGATGAACACCGATGGGGGATTACGGTCATTTCGAATATCGTTATACGCTGGGGCTTGGCGCTTAACGTTAATGGCGATGTGAGAAATCTATCTGGCTTAGAACGATGGATTATACAATGAATGGTAGGATAGGCATCCCTGCCTGTCCGTTAAACGAGAGAGGACTTGTAAGAGATGCCGCGTATCGAATAACGGAGCGTGGCGTTGATAGGATAATTGAAATACTACTATGAAAGAAAAAGATATTAAAACTATTTGGCGAGTTCCTAAGTATTTACCTTATGTTCAACCCGATTTAACCAATGAAATATTGGTCAATGCAGAAAAGCTAATAGGGTATAAATTACCGAAAGACTATGTAGAAATATTAAAAATTCAAAATGGTGGATACATACGATTTACCCTTCAAGATACAGTTCATTCGCAAATTTATGGAATTGGACCTTACTTTCCTTCTCTAACGCAATTCGATTGGACAGAAGACCAAGAATATGTAAGTTTCAATTTAGATGGTCTATTTCCCTTTGATGGCGATGGTCATTGGCATCTTTGTCTGGATTATCGAAAAAATAAATCGGAACCAGAAATAACTTTGATTGATACTGAATTGGATTCAGAAAAATTTATTGCGAAAAATTTCCAAGAGTATCTTTCATGCCTTGCATTAGATATTAAAGATGAATATACGATTGAATCAAACTTAAAACTTGAAGCACTCATAGAAAAAATTTCTTTAGAATTAAAGATTGAATTTGAAGAACCTGATTCCTTTTCACATGGATACCCTGTTTATAGAAGCAAATTTAAAAATGCTTGGGTATGGATAAGCTCGAATAAAGTTCCAACTGGATTTATTCGTAAAGATGACTATAGATACGATGAATTAAAATCATTAATGGAAAAAACTTCTCTTAGATACCCAGAAATTTCGGAAAACTTTTATTTCCTAAGCGTTTCAGAGGATGAAGCAGGAAAAGAGTTATTTAGCCAACTTAGGGGAAAATCTTTTGTGATTCGACGGTTGAAAGAATTAATATATAAAAAATCTACTTGAAGGATTCTATCTTCAAACTAAACTAATGCTATGTTAGAGTTAAAAAAGATACAGATATTAAAATACACTAAGCTCAAGGATGAATTAAAATCTGCCTTTCAGGAAATTAAAAAAATCAAAGCAGGCACTGCGAAGAAAGTTTCCATGAGAGAATTTCTGAATGAATGTTGAGATAATTGCTCTCAGTAATTTTCAGAAAGAAGCAAAGCGGCTAATCAAGAGTAAATTTGGAGATATTAACCATGGCTATAGAAACATATATGAATCTATTTTGGAAGAACTGGCAAGGCAAAAATCCAGGTAAGCCTATGCAATCAATGATTAATACTTCTCTAAGAGAAACCTATTATTCTCTCGGCATTAAAAAAGTAAAAGCTCTAGAAGGTATAAAAGGAATTGTAACTAAAAATAAAATTTATACAGTGATTCTCATAAAAGATAAATTTTTTCCAGAAGGAGAAGAATGCATATTAGGGAATAATAAGGAGTGTGTGACAGTCGATTGTTTTAAAAGAGAAATTGTTTGATGGGTAAATGGGTAATACATTGTCTGAACTGTGATTCGTATGATTTATGTGATTGAGAGAACTCCTTGGATCGCGCCAAATTAAGAGTAGCCTTTGACCTAGACGACACACTAATCATACCCAATTCAGAATATACAGAAGAAATTTTTCAATACAAACTTCTCGCCCAAATTTTTAAAGTAGAGAAACTACGTTTGGGAACAAAAGAGATTTTCCATTTTTTCGAAGAAGAAAATTGTGAACTGTGGATTTACACAACTTCTTTTCGTTCTATTCGATATATCAAATGGCTTTTTCTTGTGCATGGTATAAAACTAAATGGAATTGTGAATCAAGAGATTCATAATAAAAATGTATCTCTTACTATTTCAAAATATCCGCCAGCCTTTAATATTGATATTCTGATTGATGATTCGAAAGGGGTTTTGATAGAAGGGAAGCAAAAAAACTTCAAAGTAATTCAAATTGACCCAGATGATTTGAAATGGGTTGAAAAGATAAAAGAA
>Ga0209174_10001276_pt1 | contig 18013 bp, 15 predicted proteins | sample JI91814BDNA_FD_187505 | JGI IMG/M metagenome (GOLD analysis project Ga0209174, IMG submission 187505) | Wastewater effluent complex algal communities from Wisconsin, to seasonally profile nutrient transformation and Carbon sequestration -... | ecosystem: Engineered > WWTP > Effluent > Algae...
ACTGATCTGGCAGAAGTAGCTCCAGAACGGAACACCATCGCGCTCAAGATCCTGGTGAAGCATCGGCACAACGCAAATCGGGAAATCACCCGCAATACCTCCGCCAATCTGGAAGAAGCCAATGCCGTGCTTGCCCGCATTGTCGGTATACCAGTCGGCCAGCCACACCATGTATTCAATACCTGACTTCATGGTGCTAGCCTTCAGCTCGCCTGTCAGCACATACGATGCAAAAATATTTCCCATCGTGCTGTCTTCCCAGCCCGGCACAACCATCGGCATGTTGCTTTCTGCGGCTGCGATCATCCATGAATTTTTCGGATCGATCTCGTAGTACTGTTTCAGGTCACCGCTGTTGAGCATGCGGAACATAAATTCGTGCGGGAACAAGCGTTCACCTTTGTCTTCAGCGTCTTTCCAAACCTTGAACAAATGTGCCTGCAGTCTGCGGAACGCCTCCTCTTCCGGAATACACGTATCCGTTACCCGGTTCAAATGGTTTCCCAACAGATCCCATTCATCCTGCGGTGTGAGGTCGCGGTAATTTGGAATTCTTTTATAATGTGAATGCGCCACGAGGTTCATGATGTCCTCCTCGAGGTTTGCACCGGTACACGAAATGATATGCACTTTATCCTGGCGGATCATTTCAGCAAAGCTGAGCCCAAGCTCGGCCGTGCTCATGGCTCCGGCCAGCGAAACCAACATTTTTTTGCCTTCGGCAATGTGCTTTTTATATCCCTTGGCTGCATCAACAAGCGCGGCTGCGTTGAAATGCAGGTAATGCTTTTCAAGAAAAGAAGAAATTGGTCTGTTCTGGCTCATAGTGGTTGTGTGCGTAATACGGGTGCGAAATTAATAAATTCAACGGGTTTTTACAGCCGCACAGCCGGGGCACGGATGTTGATCTGAAAAAAAGCAGTATACTTAACCAATGATGCGTCTGATCCGGATTTTCGTACTGCTACTTGTTCCTTGTTACGCTTATGCGCAGACTTCTTCCGCAAAAGATTATGAAGTCGTTCGGCAGGATGAGCGCATTTTTCTGTACGAGCGCTGGGCCGATTTTCCGGGCACCACCACAAAATCACGGGGACTGAAAGTGATCTTTACAGTGTCGGCCACCTTTGAAAAGATGTTAGCTATGGTCACGGAAGAAGCGAAGCTAAAGGAGTGGCAAAAAAATCTCGCAGAATTCAAACAGTATCCAAAAAACGATACGGCATGGCACGTGTACAGTTGGTATAAACTGCCGTGGCCCCTCACCGACCAGGATTATTATTCAAAATACAAAGTGACTGAACGAACTGCTCACCGGGTGGTCATTACATTCGAGCCTGCTATAAACGACACGGTGGTACCTGCGCGTGACAAAGTCAACCGGATGCGGGCACATGGAAAATGGATATTTGAAAAAACAACCAGCGGCAAAACGAAAGTAACGTACTTTATTACAGGTGAGCCTGTAAACCTCCCGCGCAGCGTAACCGATAATATTGTGCGGAATAATTTTATGAGCACGATGAATGAACTGATTGCCGCAGCAGAAAAATAGTTTATTGAATTTTAATTCTCCCCGGATATGAAACACGTATTACTCAGTTGTATTCTTTGTGTCTCATTTTTCTCCCTGCACGCCCAAGCTGTTGATACCACGCGGCTGATGGATGAAATCTTTTCGCACTGGAACAATGCAACTCCGGGCGGATCGGTGCTGGTTGCCAGGTCAGGTAAAATTATTTATCAAAAAGCATTCGGACTTGCCGACCTTGAGCACAACACACCGAACACAACGGAAACTGTTTTTGAAGCTGGCTCCGTCTCCAAACAGTTTACCGCTGCTTCGATTTTATTGCTGGCAACAGAAGGCAAGCTTACAACTCAGGATGATGTTCGGAAATACATTCCTGAGTTACCTGTATACGATGCACCGATTCTCATACAACATCTCCTGAACCATACCAGCGGCTTGAAAGACTGGGGTGTAATCGGTTCGCTTACCGGCTGGCCGAGAACGACCCGTGTGTATACACAGGCATTGGCGCTTGAGATCATGTGCAAACAGAAGTCATTAAACTTTACACCGGGCACCGAATATTCGTACAGCAACTCAAACTATTCATTACTGGTAACCATTGTTGAACGTGTATCAGGCATGTCGCTCGCTGATTTCACGAGAACACGTTTCTTCGAACCGCTTGGAATGAAGCATACACAATGGCGCGACAACTTCCGTGAGATCATTCCTAACCGCGCAGTTGCATACAGCCGAACAGCTTCCGGCTACGAACAACAGATGCCGTTTGAAAACATTCACGGACATGGCGGTTTATTAACAACACCTGCTGACCTGATGAAATGGAATACATTACTGGTGACGCATGCTATCGGGGGCGATAAAATGTATGCTGACCGCGTTCAGCGCGGAACATTAAAGAACGGACAAAGAATTTCGTATGCCGGAGGACTATCGATCGGAGAATTTAATGGCCATGCAGAAATCAGCCATAGTGGTGCTACAGCAGGGTATCGCGCCTGGCTTGCATACTATCCGGATAAAAAAATAACGATTGCCGTCCTCAGCAATGATGCGGGCGGTAACGTTGTAGGTGCAGGGAAAAAGATAGCGGAGATTTTGATGGGCAAGCCCTCCGTTAAATCGCAGCAGCCTCAAACCGCTTCGGTATCAGAACAAGACCTGAAAAAATTTACCGGTAGTTATCGCAGCATCCGGAATTTCGATCTCTTTACCATCACCTACAACGACAACAAGCTCTTGCTAAACGGTCAATTGCTTACCCCCCTTCATCGCGACACCGTTTTACGAACCGGACAAAAACTGGCGTATGTAAAACCAGGCAGAATTCTGACGATAAGCGGACAGGATACGGCCAGCTATCGTAAAGTTAATTCAATGGATACGACCGTCCGGAATGTACAAGGGTTTGCCGGAACGTACGTCAGCAAGGAAGCAGACACGGAGTTCACCATAACAACAAAGAATAGCGAAGTATGGATTAGTCGCAAGCCCAATACCGCCTACAAGCTTGAGTCGCTTTATTACGATGGCTATAGCGGAGATGAATTTGATCTGCTGGAATTCAAACGTGATAAGAAAGGAAAAGTAACCGGCTTTGAAATCAGTATGAGCCGCGCAGAGAGAATTCCGTTTACGAAGGTTACGAAATAAATAAACACAAAATGTTTATTTACAACCTCAAAATCATTCTCAGAAATTTATTCCGATTTAAAATTTCTTTTATCACGAATTTCATTGGCCTGTCTGCCGGCTTAGCGACTGTTATCACGATTTATTTATGGGTGAACGATGAGCTTATGGTTGATCGGTTTCATGAACACGGAGACCTGATTTTCCAGGTAATGGAACATCAACATCAGGATGGAACCCTGAACACTTCAGGAAATACAGCTGATTACTTAGCACAGAGCCTGCAGGAGGAATTCCCCGAAATTGAGCGGTCAGCAGTGGTAACGCCACCTAAGTTTTTTCTCTCGTTTAACGTATCAGTTCCCGACCGTCACGTTAAAGGCATCGGTAAATTCGTAAGCAAAGATTTTTTTAACATCTTCTCCTTTCCCCTTCTTCTGGGTAATGCTGGTAGGGTTTTAGAAAACAGAACAAATGTTGTGCTGTCAGAATCATTGGCGAAAAAACTCTTTACCACATCGGAAAGCAGCATGGGTAAAACGTTGGAATGGGAAACGATGGGCATCAAAAGAGAAGTGATTGTTTCCGGAGTTTACCTGGATCTGCCGGCCAGCGCATCCGAGAAGTTTGATTTCATTGTCACGTTCGATTCTTTCAAAGAACTGATGGGCATGAAAGACGGTGACGTTAACTGGAATCAGAGCGGGCCATTTTACACGTACCTGTTACTCAAAAAAGGAACTGATGTTACACGGTTCAATGTGAAGATAGAGAAGCTTCTGAAGCAAAAAAGTAAAACTAACCTGCATCGGACACTGTTTGTAAAACCGTATGCCGACAGTTACCTGTATGGTCAATATGAAAACGGAAAAGAAGCCGGGGGAAGAATCGAATATGTAATCCTGTTTTCAACAATTGCAGTCTTTATCGTGGTAATAGCGTGTATCAACTTCATGAACCTGTCAACAGCGCAGGCATTTAAAAAAATCAGGGAAACCGGAGTACGGAGAATCATTGGTGCGCAGCAAAAAACACTGGTGTTACAAAATTTACAGGAAGTGTTTGTCATAACGTTCTTATCCCTCCTGTTCGCTATCGTTGTTGTAAAACTAGTTCTGCCGCAGTTCAATGTACTTGCAGGGAAAAATCTTGACCTCGTCTTAGATTCAAAAACAATCGTTGCTGTATTAAGCATGTTGATTTTAACGGCACTCGCAGCAGGCGGATACCCATCCTGGTATTTGTCGCGCTTTAATCCGGCAAAAGCATTGAAAGGACAATTCAGTACTTCGTTAAACGAACTGTGGGCAAGACGGGGATTAGTGGTTTTTCAATTTTCCTTGTCGGTGATATTTATTGTGTTCGTCTTTGTTGTTTATAAGCAGATTGAATTCATCCAGGAAAAAAATTTAGGTTACGATAAAGAGAATGTACTCTATTTTGAGGCGGAGGGAAAAACGTCAGCGAATCCTGAGCCTATTATTACAGAGATTAAAGACATTTCAGGTGTGTCAGATGCTTCCAGCATGTTAGGTGGCATTATAACGCAGACTAATGCTACAGGAATCCCAGGCATGGTTGAATACAACGGTAAAAAGGTGACGATGAATAATTCAGCCGTTAACTATGGGATGATGGAGTTACTGGGATTACAAATGAAAGAGGGTCGGACATTCTCCCGGGATTTTCCTTCTGACGCTAAGAAAATAATTTTTAATGAAGCCGCAGTTGAAGCGCTGGGAATTGAAAACCCGGTAGGTAAGAACATTGACGGTAGAGAAGTTTTGGGCGTTGTTAAGAATTTCCATTACGAATCACTGCATGAACCTGTTAAGCCATATTGTTTCCGGATGGAAAACTCTACAAGCGTGATCATGGTAAAAATTCAAGACAGAGCAGGTAAGCAAGTCATCCATGACCTGGAAAAAATATACAAATCGCACAATCCGGGACATGAATTTAATTACTCATTTCTTGACAACGATTATCAGAAACAATACGCATCTGAAAAGAGAGTTTCCACACTTGCACAATACGCCACCGGCCTAGCCATACTCATTTCTTGTCTGGGTTTATTTGGGATAGTTACGTTCACCACCGAAAAGAGAGAGAAAGAAATTGGAATCCGAAAGGTGTTGGGATCAAGTGAATTTGCTGTTATCAGACTGCTGTCCAATGAGTTTATAGGATTGATTACCGTTGCCGTTATAATCGCATTACCCATCAGTTATCTGATCGTAAACAAGTGGCTTGACGGCTACACTTACAAGGTTGAGTTAGCATGGTGGTATTTCGCAGGAGCAGCATGCATAACCATGGCAATCTCCTGGCTGACAGTTGTATCGCAAACCATACGGGCAGCGAAAGCAAATCCTACGTCAATATTGAAGTCAGAGTAAAAGTTAACAAGCATGCAGTGCAGGGTGAGGCTTGTGCAACAGCCCGGTAGGCTGCGTGCATAACGAAAAAAATACCCGCACGTATTTCCGTCCGGAAGGTTGCGGAAGTGATTAAAATATTCCTCTTTTATGTTTCCGGATTACGGTTACAACACCGTTTTCGCCCCTATAAACGCCCAAAATACAACCCATGTTCGAAAATTTAGACCCCTTGCTTAGGATTTTCTGGTTCGTGGCTATCCCAACCAGTTTAATCTTTGTGATTCAAACCATTATGACGTTTATCGGAGTGGATGCCACCGATGGATTGGACGCAGACTTCGATGGCGATCTCAGCCATGCAGAAGCTCCCTTTCAATTGTTCTCGCTGCGTAACCTGATTAACTTTTTGTTAGGTTTCAGCTGGACAGGAATTTCTTTCTTTACTACTATCGAAAACAAAACCCTGCTGATTGGGCTGGCTTTTTTAGTGGGCTCGGCATTTGTTTACTTTTTCTTCCTCATCATTAAGCAGGTGCAAAAGCTTGCCGAGGACAATACATTTAAAATTGACAACACACTTCATCAAACCGCTGAAGTTTACCTGGCCATTCCCGAACGTAAGTCCGGCAAAGGAAAAGTAATGATTAGCGTGAAAGGAGCTTTTCATGAACTCGATGCCATGACCGAGTATGAAAAAATACCAAGCCACACCATGGTGAAGGTTGTAAAAATTATGAATGGAAATGTACTGATTGTAGAAACGCTTTAATCTAACCCTAAACATCCCTTATGACTCCAGTAGCTATTATTGTTGTTGCCATAGTGGTAATTTTTGTCACCATCACGGCCCTGATCTCTCGTTATAAACGTTGTCCCTCCGATAAAATCTTAGTTATCTATGGCCGCACAGGCGGAACGTCTGCCAAGTGTGTTCACGGTGGTGGTGCGTTCATCTGGCCCGTGATTCAGGATTATGCGTTTCTGGACTTGAAGCCAATCTCCATTGATGCAAATCTTACCAATGCATTGAGCCGTCAGAATATTCGCGTAGATGTGCCTTGCCGGTTTACCATTGCCATCTCAACCGAGCACGACAGCATGAATACGGCAGCAGAACGATTGCTCGGATTAACGCACGGACAAATTCAGGAACTCGCGAAAGATATTTTGTTTGGTCAATTGCGTCTGGTAATCGCGACCATGACGATCGAAGAGATCAACTCCGACCGCGATAAATTTTTGGATAACATTTCGAAGAACGTTGACAGTGAATTGAAAAAGATCGGTTTGAAGTTGATCAACGTGAACGTAACCGATATTAAAGATGAATCGGGTTACATTGAAGCGTTGGGTAAAGAAGCTGCTGCGAAAGCCATTAACGAAGCGAAGATTAGTGTGGCCGCTCAGGAAAAGATCGGTGAAACCGGTAAAGCTTCTGCAGATCGTGAGAAAGACACATTGATCGCGGAGACACACCGTGACCGGGACGTGAAAATCGCCATCACACAAAAAGATAAAGAGGTTAGTATTGCATCCGCCAAGAAAGATGAGCTGATTGGTAAAGCCGAGGCCGAGCGTGATACGCGCGTAAAAACATCGGAAGCCAATGCAATTGCGATTCAAGGTGAGAACGAAGCGAAGATTGCGATTGCAAAGTCGGAGTCGACACGAAGAGAAAGAGAAGCTGAATCGTTACGCACTGCGATAGCGTCTGAAAAAGTTCAGCAGGCAAAAGCACTTGAAGAATCGTACCTGGCCGAACAGAAAGCCGAAGCTGCACGTGCCGAGCGGGAACGTTCAACACAAAACGCAAACATTGTAATCCCGGCCGAGATTGCGAAGCAACGCGCCATCATTGAAGCGCAGGCAATCGCTGAAAAAATCCGTGAGCAGGCAAAAGGTGAAGCCGATGCGATTTACGCCAAGATGGAAGCTGAAGCGAAAGGTCTATTCGAGATCCTGACGAAGCAAGCCGAAGGATATAAGCAGGTAGTTCAGGCAGCCGGTGGCGATCCAACCAAAGCGTTCCAGTTGTTGTTAATTGAGAAACTCCCTGAGTTGATCAAAACACAAGTTGAAGCCGTTAAGAACATCAAGATCGATAAGATCACCGTTTGGGATTCGGGTACAGGTGAAAACGGCAATAACTCAACCGCGAACTTTGTTTCCGGGATGATGAAGACGGTGCCTCCGTTAAATGATTTGTTCAACATGGCTGGTTTGAATCTTCCAACCTATCTGAAAGGAGAGGAATCTAAAGAGCTTCCGAAAAAGGATAAACCGGAGAAGTAATGTTTTAATTTGAAGATTATACAATTTGAAAATGGCTAACCCGCGTCAGCCATTTTCAAATTTTCAAATTATTCCGCCATTACCGGGCGGCTGGCAATAGACTTGGCCGTAGCTTCCAGAATTTCGAACGCGCTTTCCGCCATTCTGTTCTCGGTGTCGAGTGTTGGATTCACCTCAACAATTTCCCAGGCACATACGCGCGGATCTTTTACAAGTTCTACGTTGAGTGCTTTTGCTTCATCCACCGTTAACCCATTCGGAACAGGTGTTCCGGTGCCGGTAGAAAAGCGGCTATCAATGCTGTCTACATCAAATGAAACATAAATCAGGTCGCAATGATCGAGCATGGCGAGCACACGTTTTGCAATTTCCTCAGCACCAAGCTTCTTCACATCTTCTGTTTCAACGAAATTGATGTTGAATTTATTGATCAAATAGTTCTCAGGCTTTTCAAGATCGCGAACCGCTACATAGACAATATCCTCCGGATAAACTTTTTGTCCTGGGACGCCTACATTTTTCAACTGTTCCCAATACTCAAGCGTTTCACCCTTCGGATCGTTCACTTTATTTTCAAGATTGTCGATTCCAGTAGCCATCGATAGTGGCATGCCGTGCATGTTTCCGGAAGGCGTAGTATACGGTGTATGAATGTCCGCATGCGCATCAATCCAAACCACACCCAGCCGTGCGCCCGGATTTGCTTTTTTAATTCCGGAGATCGTTCCATAGGCCGTGCTGTGGTCTCCGGCAATCACAAACGGAAAATTGTCTTCCCAGATAGTTTCGTAAACTTCCAGGCAAACCCGCTCCTCCATAATCAACACGCCATCGATAAATTTGGCATACGAATGCTTGGCTCCGTCAAACAAAAGCTCATTTACGTTTTCAACTTCTACCGAATCATATTTTCTGAAAAAATCAGATTTCAGGTCAAGACTGGCAATCTTCATGGCCTCCACGCCCAGGCTGGCTCCGCGGGTGCCGGCACCGATTTCGGATTTCACCTCGATAATTTTTATCTCTTTCACAGGAAGTACACTTAGATGTTAAACGAACTGATTTACGCTAAAGTTTGGGTAGAAAAGGAAATACAATCGGGACAGCAGCCTCAGAAATCAGGCAGGCCGTGCGCTATGGCAAAAACAGGATTGGGATACCGATTGATCATGATTTTTCAACATTGCAAAGATGGCAAATTTATCCCAATATTGCACCCTATTTTTGTTGATTAAAACCGCGTTTTCAAGTTACTTAACCACATAATTCAGACAGATAAATGAAGAGCTACCGGGACCTGATTGAGCAGACATTTGAGTTTCCACAAAAGGAATTTAAAGTCCGCGAGCACGAGCTTTTATTTAATGACGTTCCGTTAATGGAAATCATTAAGCAATACGGCACTCCACTGAAGCTTACCTATCTTCCACGCATCAGCGAAAACATCCGGTCCACGCAAGCCCTCTTCCAAAGCGCGCTTGAAAAGTTTAAGTACAACGGTAAATACACCTACTGCTATTGCACCAAGTCGTCACACTTTTCATTTGTGATGGAAGAAGCCCTGAAGAACGAAGATGTGCACATGGAAACTTCTTCCGCGTTTGATATTCCCATCGTGCGCTCGTTGTATGCAAAAGGCAAGGTTACGAAAGACACGTATATTTTGTGTAACGGTTTTAAAATGCCGTTGTACACGCAATACATTTCGGAGCTGTTGAATGACGGCTTTAAAAATTGCATTCCCATCCTGGATGAAATGGGTGAGTTTGAAGAATATGAGAAGCATGTAAAAAATCCTTACAGCGTGGGTATTCGCGTAGCCGCGGATGAGGAGCCAAAATTTGAGTTCTATACGTCTCGTCTGGGTATTCGCTACAGCGACATTATTCCCTTCTACCGCGATAACATTGAAAAGAGTAAGAATGCATCGTTAAAAATGCTTCACTTTTTCATCAACACAGGAATTAAGGATACAGCATACTACTGGAGCGAGCTCAGCCGCTTCGTATTCAAATACTGCGAGCTGAAAAAGATTTGTCCTTCCCTGGACTCCATCGACATCGGTGGCGGGTTCCCCATCAAAACATCGTTAACCTTTACGTTCGACTATAAATACATGATCGAACAAATTGTGGAGAACATTAAATGGATCTGTGATAAGAACAACGTTGAGGTTCCCAACATCTTTACCGAATTCGGAAGCTACACCGTGGGCGAAAGCGGAGCTGTACTCTACCAGGTGATTGATCAAAAGCTTCAAAACGATAAAGAGCTTTGGTACATGATTGATGGATCTTTCATCACGCACCTGCCAGATGCCTGGGGCCTGAATCAAAAATATATTTTGCTGGCGGTTAACAAGTGGGACGATCCATATCACAAAGTAAACATGGGCGGCCTTACCTGCGACAGCATGGATTATTACAACTCCGAAGCACACACAGGTGAAGTGTTCTTACCAATGATCAATGATGAAGAGCAGCTCTTCATTGGTTTCTTTCATACAGGCGCGTATCAGGAATCGTTGGGCGGCTATGGTGGCATTCAGCATTGCCTCGTGCCGGCTCCCAAGCATGTGCTGATCGACCGGAACGAAGACGGTGAAATTACCACAACACTTTTTGCGGAACAGCAAAAAGAAGAATCGATGCTTAAGATTCTGGGGTATTAATCACATTATTTTTTCACACTCTGAAAACAGGTTAAAATCCTGATTTGGATGTATGTTTTGCCGAAAAATCGTATCGGTTTGCAGTAGGCTTTTTGTACCTTGCCCGGATAACCACCGTCCGTGAACGATTCAATCGTCATAATACCCACGTACAACGAAAAAGAAAATATTGAAGCCATTCTTACGGCTGTATTTTCTCTTTCACAGCCTTTCGACATTCTGATTGTTGATGATGGTTCTCCGGATGGCACTGCCGCTATTGTTAAAAACCTGCAGCAAACCTATAGTACTAAGCTTCACCTTCTCGAACGATCTGGTAAACAGGGTCTGGGCACAGCGTACATTGCCGGTTTTCGATATGCCCTGGAGCACGGCTATGAATATATCCTGGAAATGGATGCAGATTTTTCGCATGATCCGAAAGATCTTGTGAGCTTGCGTCAATCCTGTGAAGGAGGAAGTCACGTGGCCATCGGCTCACGCTACGCAACCGGAGTTAACGTGGTAAACTGGCCTATGGGCCGAGTGCTGCTTTCTTACTTTGCCAGTTGGTACGTGCGGCTGATTACTTCTATGCCCATCATGGATACAACAGCCGGTTTCGTTTGTTATCGCAAAAAAGTATTGGAGACCATCCCGCTCGATCAGGTTAAGTTTGTTGGCTATGCATTTCAGATTGAAATGAAGTTTCTGGCCTGGAAATATGGCTTTATCCTGAAAGAAGTTCCCATCATTTTTACCGAGCGGACCCGGGGACAATCAAAGATGTCTGCCGGGATATTTAAAGAAGCTTTTTTTGGTGTTCTGCAGATGACTGTGCAGAGCTGGTTTAAAAAATATATTCCCACATCAACGGTCTGAGCTATGAGCATTGCAGTTAAAGGATTGCGTACCTGTATTTACCGGGTGAATGATATCCAAAAAGCAACTGCGTGGTACAGCAAGGTTTTAGGCATTGAGCCTTATTTCAATGAATCTTTTTATGTCGGGTTTAACGTGGCGGGCTATGAGCTGGGTTTACAGCCTGAAGAATCCAATGAACCAAAAATAGCAACCGTACTCACGTATTGGGCCGTTGACGATGTTACCAAAACATTTCAAACGCTCCTAGCGCTTGGCGCAACTCCATTCGAAGAACCTACCGAAGTTGGAGGAGGTATTGTTGTTGGAGCCGTGAAAGATCCCTGGGGAAATATTTTCGCTATTATTTACAATCCAACGTTTATGCTACCATAAATCATCATCTATCTTCGGCTATCTACTGTATTTGTATGCGCTTCGTCCTTGTATTCACCCTCTTCGTGCTTACCAAATCCGTTTTCTCACAGGATAACGGATTCAAGTATGGTCAGATTTCTGTTGAGCAGTTACTTGCCACGGGCTATTCCCGGGATTCATCCGCCAGCGCACTTGTACTTCGTGAGTTTGGGGAAGCTTATGTTAGCTCGGGCGATGGTATGGGCCTTATTTTTCAACATCACTATCTGATTAAAATCTTAAAAACAGAGGGTCTCGATAAAGCCAACATCTCCATCCCACTTTTTAAAGGTAGTACGAAAAGCCAGCAGCTATTGTCCATTAAAGCATCAGCCTATAATATTCAGGACAATAAAATTCAGGAGACACAGCTTAGCACTAAAAACATATTCACTGAAAAAACGAATAAAGATTTCGAAGAAAAGAAATTTACGATTCCTAATGTTCGCGTGGGCACCATCATTGAAGTCGAGTACACCGTGGATGATCCGTTTTTTTACTACAACTTTCACACCTGGGAGTTTCAATCGGATATCCCTAAAGTGTCCAGCGAGTATTGGGCTACCATTCCCGGTAATTATATCTATAACATAACCTGGAGAGGATTTTTAAAATTCACCAAACAGGAAAGCTCATTGGTTAAGGATTGTTATAATCCTGGCGCACATAAAGCGGATTGCGGCCGGTACATATTTGCGATGGAAAATATACCCGCATTCAAAGAAGAAGCATACATGACGGCAAAATCAAACTTTATTTCTGCCGTTTACTTTGAGCTTTCAGAGGTCCGGCATTTTGACGGCCGTGTGGACAAAGTAACCAAAGAATGGAAGGACGCTGACACAGAGATCAGAACGGATCCAAACATTGGCGGGCAACTAAAAAGAGGTAAGGACATTATTCAAAAGATTGAGCCTGAATTAAAAGCAATCACTGACCCGCTTGAAAAAGCAAAACGAATTTATTCTTTCGTGAATACATGGTTTCTGTGGAATGAGTACATGGGTAGATGGAGTGCAGATGGAATTAAAAAAGCATTTGAAAAAAAAACAGGTAGTGTTGGCGACATTAATCTCGCATTGATTGCCGCCATGCGTGCCGCTGAACTGAATGTGGAGGCGGCTCTGGTTTCAACCCGGCAAAATGGCGTGCCCACAGAGTTGCATCCGGTCATAACTGATTTTAACTACGTTGTTGCAAAAGTTAACATTGGCGATAGATCCTACCTGGTCGATGCAACGGATCCCTATCTTCCCTTTGGTATGCTGCCGTTCCACTGCCTGAATGGGAAAGCCAGAATTTTTCCGGAAAAAGCTCCATCGTACTGGTACGACATTGTGCCGACCGAGAAATTCAAGGAAGTATCCATTATGAATCTGACCCTTAAGCCCGATGGCAGGCTAACAGGCACACTTGAATATGCCTATTACGGATATGACGCATACAATAAGCGAACGGATCTTGCATCGTTCAGCAACCAGGAAGACTATCTGGCCGATCTGAAGAAAAAAATGAAGCTCGTTACCGTAAACTCATTTGAGATTACCGGCCTGGATATTTATGAGCCCAAGGTGGTTCATAAATTTGATGTTGAAATAGAAGCGCTTGATCAATTGGGGGATGGATTCCTGCTTAATCCCTTTTTCCTGGATAAGATGCAAACCAACCCCTTTAAGCTCAGCGAACGGCTGTATCCTGTTAATTTCGGAACTTCACAGGAATACACGACCATCGTAAACCTAACCTATCCCGAAAATTTTTCGCTGGTCGAAAAGCCGGAGAAGAACGCATTGGCTATTCCGGCAGGTGGGGGAAAATTTCTGTTTGAAATTACAGACAATGGCACCAAGGCCACGATGACGTATTCGTTAGTCCTTGCTAAGCCTGTTTATACCTCTGTGGAGTACAGATACCTGAAAGAACTTTTTAACCGGGTAGTGCAGGTTCAAAATTCTGACTGGCTCTTCAAGAAAAAAAAATAATCCACTTAGTCGAAGCGAATTGCTTTGATAGGCGTGATCCGGGCAACGATTGCCGTAGGCAGAAGTAATACAGTCGTTACAATCAGGAAGGTTAACAAATTAAGCAGGAGTATAACATCCCAATGCCAGCTTACCGGGACGAACTTCATATAGTAATCTTCCGGGTTAAGGCCAATGATCTTAAATTTATCCTGTAGAAAGCAAAAGCCAATGCCCAGCAGATTTCCCAGGAATAGTCCTTTTGCAATCAGACCGATCCCGTTGTAGATAAAAACAGATCGGATTAACCCATTGGATGCTCCCAATGCTTTTAATATTCCGATCATTTGCGTTCGCTCCATTACTAAAATCAAAATAATAGAGATCATATTCACACAAATCACAAAAAGAATAATGACCAGTAAAATACCTACCTGACGATCCAGCAGATCGAGCCATTCAAAAACCTGAAGATATTTTTCGCGTATGGTTTCAGCATCCTTATCAAAATTCTTCTTCATGTCTTTTTCCAGCAGGCTTTCCAGCTTCAGCTGGGCTTCCTCTACGGAAACGTTATCACGCAGGTAAATTTCAATTCCTCCGGCAATACTGTCTGACCAGTCGTTCAGTCGTTGAATCAGGCGAATGTCACCGATCACAACCTTGCTGTCGAAATATTCGCTCAGGTTGGTTTCATAGATACCACTAACGGTCAGCTTACGAAAGCGGGGCGGATTCTGAAAAAAATGAATTGTAACAGGGTCACCAACCTTAACGTTCAGCTTGTTCGCGATCACCTTACTCAATACAATCTCATTGGAGTAACTGGAGTCCGGGAAATGTATAAACTTCCCCTCCACCATACTGGAGCGAAATGAAGTTGTGTCAAAACTCCTGCCTACACCTTTTAGCACCACCCCTAAAACTTCTGTCTTTGTTTTAATAAGTCCGGCTTTGTGGGCATACTCCTGCATATGATCCACAAAGTCCAGTTGCTTTTGGTTGTTGTATACATCAAAATTGATATCGAACGGAACTTCTTCAACAGAATTATCCATCGAAAATTTCGTAATCAATAAGTGACCGTTAAAGCTGTAGATGCGATTCTTAATCGTTTCCTGAAACCCGTTCATGATCAGGAAGGAAACAATGGCCGCACCCAATCCAATACCGATGCTGGCGATCGCAATCTTATGAATCGTTGATGAGAAACCCTCCTGCTGGCCGCGGCTTATTCTTTTCGATATGAAATACGAAAGGTTCAAGGAATGTTTACTTTTGGCTTACTCGTGGCAAAGTAAAAAGAAATGATCAGGTTATTGGTATTCGGATTTTTTTTGTTCTTCGTGGTAGCATGTAAGGCACCACCGACTAAACGACAGCAAATTGCCCCGCCTGTAAAAACAGTTGATGGTCAAGTTAAAACAGGGGCTGATCAGGTTGAAAATTTCTATAAAACGCTTGCCGGAAAGCGTGTTGCGCTGGTGGTTAATCATACTTCGCTGATCGGAAAAACGCATCTTGCAGATTCACTAAAAGCGCTTGGTGCAAACATTGTAAAAATATTCGGACCGGAGCATGGCTTTCGCGGAAATGCAGCAGACGGTGAGCTTGTTAACGATAGTGTTGATATGCGAACGGGCATTGCCCTGGTGTCGTTGTACGGAAAAAATAAAAAACCAACCCAACAGCAGCTAGAAAATGTTGATTTGGTAGTCTTTGACATTCAGGATGTAGGCACTCGGTTCTACACCTACATCAGCACCATGCATTATGTGATGGAAGCCTGTGCGGAAGCGCGTAAAAAAGTAATTATTCTGGACAGGCCCAATCCAAACGCCTTTGTGGATGGGCCCATAAACGAAAAACCCTTTCAATCATTTGTAGCCATGCATCCCATTCCGATTGCACACGGATTAACCGTGGGTGAGTTGGCACAGATGATTAATGGCGAAGGCTGGCTTACGAACAAGCTGCAGTGCGACATTGAAATTATCCACGTAAAAAACTGGAAACACGCTGACGATTTCGCGTTGCCTGTCGGTCCGTCACCCAATCTTCCGAACAACCAGGCGATCAAACTATATCCTTCAATCTGTTTGTTTGAAGGCACCGTGATAAGTCTGGGCCGCGGAACTCCGTTTCCTTTCCAGGTATTGGGTAATCCGGAACTGAAGAACATGCCCTTCACATTTACACCGGTTACGATCAAAGGTGTTTCCGTTAAGCCTCCGCATGAAAATAAAGTATGCTATGGAATTGATCTTAGAGCTGAAAAGCCTGAACGAAAAATCAACCTGAATTACCTGTTCACGATGTACACTGCCTATCCCGACAAGGATAAGTTTTTCATCCCGTATTTCGACATTCTGGCGGGGACGCCTGTGCTGAAGCAACAGATCAAAGACGGCCTTACGGAAGAGCAGATTCGTGCAAGCTGGGAACCCAAGCTCGGTCAGTATAAAGAGATGAGGAAGAAATATTTATTGTACCCCTAGCTTCAAGCCTCAAGCCTCAAGCTGCTAGCTAATTCGGCAGCAAAAAAGCTTGAGGCCTGCGGCTTGGAGCTTGCAGCTATTTATGACGAAATCTGAAAAAGTTACCGACATCTTAAAAATTCTGGATAAGCTTTATCCTAATCCTCCTATTCCACTCGATCATAAGGATGCGTATACACTTTTAATTTCCGTGCTGCTTTCCGCACAGTGTACAGACGTGCGTGTTAACAAAACTACTCCGGCTCTTTTTAAGCTTGCTGATAATCCGGTTGACATGATGAAGCTTTCGGTAGAGGAGATCCGCGAAATAATCAAGCCATGCGGACTTTCTCCGATGAAGTCAAAAGGCATTGCGGGCTTATCAAAAATTCTGGTAGAAAAATATAAAGGCGAGGTTCCGAACACGTTTGAAGATCTCGAGTCACTTCCTGCAGTCGGTCATAAAACCGCTTCCGTTGTGATGACACAGTGGTTTGGCATCCCGGCTTTTCCGGTAGATACCCATATTCACCGGCTGGCGTACCGGTGGGGATTGAGCTCCGGAAAAAGTGTTGTACAAACTGAGCGTGATTTAAAAAGATTGATTCCGGAGAAAAAATGGAATAAGGCACATCTTCAAATCATTTTTTTTGGCCGGGAGTATTGTACTGCCCGTGGTCATGACTGGAAGACGTGCCCGATTTGTAAGAAGTATATGCGCAAAGAATTGCGCGACTGATCAGGAGATTGATTTTTTATACATCGTAAAGAACAGAAAGGGAAGAAAGCCAAACGTGAATAAACCTGTACCCAGTATTAACAGTTGATCTGCGCCCGGCAAGTGCAATATTTTGAAGGCTATTGCTATTGTCATTGCTAACCCGCTTATAGAGCCTAGTATAAATTTCAACTTATCGGATAGCACCCAGCGAATATTTGTCTTATACCGATCGAATGCAAGAAGCGGGATGTATAGAAATATGAAACCCAGGAAACCACCGATCGATAATTCACGAGCTCCCAGCCAATGCAGCATGCCAAACATCCATCCCAGAACAAAAGACATTACGGAAATCAATCCAATAGAGTACGTTATTTTTTTCATACGAATTATTTTAGTTGAGTTAAATAAGAACACAGTTTCACGTTGAATTTCAATAAGTCCTTCGGGGGCAAGCTCATGAGATGCTTCCTGAATGGCCTGATCAAAAGTCTTTCCTTTTGAAAGCTTGATTTCCACTACACAGCAGAGATGATCCAGCACATCATCCCGAAGCGTCTCGTTCACGATTCCGCTGTGCTCAATTTGCTTTTTAATAATAGCCACTTGTTCGGCCGTTACTTTCATACAGCTTTGAATTCGGGGAAAACAATTTTGTTAAGCGTGGCCATAAAATCTTTCAGTTCCTCCACATACGCAGTCTTTTCTTTATGACCTTGCTTGGTGATATAATAATATTTGCGTGTGCGGCCGCCTACCTCCTCTTCTTTAAAAGACAACAGTCCATCCACCGTCATCTTCTGAAGAGCCGGATACAATGAGCCGTCTTTCAATAAAATTTTCCCGTCTGACAATTCTTTTACCCGCATGGATATCTCATAGCCGTACATGCGTTCCTGTTCCGACAGCAGTTTGAGTACAATCGTTGAAATTGTGCCCTTCAATAGTTCTCTTGAATACATAGATCAAATATATATCATAATTCGATATATCATAACACGAGGTATTAAATATTTCTATTTTCGGGCCATATTTGCGGTTTCCGCATGAATGCACTGAAAATAATTTTTATGGGAACGCCTGA
>Ga0209174_10001279_pt1 | contig 17962 bp, 12 predicted proteins | sample JI91814BDNA_FD_187505 | JGI IMG/M metagenome (GOLD analysis project Ga0209174, IMG submission 187505) | Wastewater effluent complex algal communities from Wisconsin, to seasonally profile nutrient transformation and Carbon sequestration -... | ecosystem: Engineered > WWTP > Effluent > Algae...
GGCGCCCCAACACCACCGCGTTGCCGATGGACAAGCCGCCACCGCCATAACGTTCGCCGTGGAAGCAGCCGAGCACCTCGCCCGCGGCATACAAACCGGGAATCGGCCGCTGGTGCCCATCGAGCACGCGGGCGTGGCGGTCGATGTCGAGGCCCGCGGCGGTCAGCCCGATGATCGCGGCGCGAATCTCCACCGCGTAAAACGGCCCTTTGCGGATCGGGAAATAGGCCGGTGCCTTCTTGAAGAACTGGAAATCGCCGCCGGCATCGCAATCCGTGTTGTAGCGCGCCACGGTTTGCTCCAGCGCCAGGCCGTCGATGCCAACCTGAGCGGCAAGCGCCACCAGGCTGTCGGCCACCTTAACGCGGCCTTTTTTGACCTGCTCGCGCAAGGTCGGCTCTTCCCAGGTGGGAATGCTGATGCCGGCGTTGTAGGGGTCGAGATAGCGGGTGTTGGCGCTGGCTTCAACCAGCGCCTGCTCGTCGAAAATGGCCCAGGCGCGCCTGTCGGTTTGCTCGTTGAGCAGGTAGCCGCACACGCTGTAGGGCGACAGTTCGGACATGAAGCGCCGGCCTTCCTTGTTCACCGCGATGATCCACGGCGGCAGAAAGGCTTCGAGCGACTTGCTGAAGCCGGAGGTGGCCAGCACCAGCCCGGTATCAAGGCCGACCACGCCGGCACCGATTTTTTCGGCGAGGGTGATGCCGTCGCCGAGCACGAAGGGCACATCCTTGTGCACGGCCCAGGTCCACTCCCCGTGGCAGGCCGAGGGGTAGAGGCGCTGGAGCATTTCCGGGTTGTTGCCGAAGCCGCCCGTGGTGACGACGACCGTGGGCGCACGCAGCTCGGTGCCCATGGCGCGCACGCCCACCACCCGGCCGTCCTCAAAAAGCAGCGCCTCGACGCGGGTGCCGAGGGCGGTGTCGATACCCCGGGCGCCCGCGGCGTTGATCAGCGCATCGGCAATGCCAGAGCCGGCGCCCTGGCTGGAGTGTCCGCGGGGCACCGTGTCGACGCCGGACTTGACCAGCCATTCCTTGGGAAACTCGCTGCCCAGTTCGATCAGCCACTCCAGCGCCGCGCCGCAGTTGTCGGCGTAGTAGCGGATGATGTCGGGCCGCAGCTTCCAGCGGTTGAGCGTCATCAGGTAATCGTAGAGATCGTCCGGCGTGTCGTTGGCGATGCCCGCCGCCCGCTGCACGCTGGTGCCGCAGGCGTAGAACACCCCGCCCGACTGGGCCGTGGCGCCGCCGAGCTTGCCGTCGGCCTCGATGATCATGCAGCTCGCGCCTTCCTTGTGGGCCATCAGGGCGGCAGCCAGCCCTGCTCCACCGCCCCCCACGATGATCACGTCGTAATCCCATTCCATATGCGGTCTCCCTTCTGGTGGGCCGGACGTGAGTCCGACTCGAAATGTTGTTCAGGTTGGGGCGTCGGCGCCCCGCTGGTTCAGGGAATCTTGCTGAAAGCCCACTCGAACACCCGCGCGTCGCCGTGGCGGGCGGTGATGCTCAGCTTGACCTTGCACACCTTCCAGCCGGCGGCGCTGCGCACCAGCTCGCTGGTGTAGTAGCCGTACAGAAAGCAGGCGTAGTCCTCGCCCTCGTGCTTCAAGAAATGGCCGGCGTGCATGTAGGAGATGCACGTGGCCGTATCGCCGTCGATGTGGTGGCGGTGGTTGGTGCTGAGGTGCTGGGTGGCGTCGAAGCCGGCCAGGCCGCGCACCCGGTGGACCCACTCGGCGGCGTCCATTTCCAGGTCGAGATCCGGATCGAAGCTGGTGTAGTCGATGGCCACCCGGTCGGTGAGGATCGAGCGCAGCAGCCTCCAGTCGCGGGTGTCGAGGGCAGTGGCGTAGCGGATGATCACGTCGCTGATCGCGAGGCGGTCGGCGATCAGGGTGTTGGCGTCGCTCATGGTTTGCCTCCCGTTGTAAAGACCAGGTCGAGGCGCTCCGGGCATGCGAACTTGTCCATGGCGTGGCGATGCAGGTAGTGCTTGCCGAGCTGCGCATAGGCGGCGTGGGGGCAGCGGCGGACTTCCGGGTCGGCAAAACTGATGGCGGGTGCTGTCGTCATGAAACGGATACCTTGCTCAGTGGCGCTCGATATGCCCGAGCACGGAGTAGGAAAAGTCGCCGCCATCCCGGCTCGGCACGGTGGCCGGCACTTCCGGGTTGTTCACGTCGATCAGCGGCGTGGCGGCAAAGTCGGCCAGGGTGGCGCGCACCGGGTCCACCCGGTTCCAGTCCACCACCGACTGGCGATGGCGGATCGCCCACATGCCCTCGATGCATTCGAAGCGGTCGAGGTAGCGCCCGCCGGCCACGATGTCGAAGTTCTGCGCGCCCTGGGGAACTTGCAGCACCAGCGACCAGTACGTTTCGGCGCCGGCCGTGGTGCCGTCGGCGTGCAGCTCGATCAGGGTGTTGCTGACCACGTGGCGGGTGACTTTCATGGCCGCGTGCACCGGCCACAGCCAGTCGATGAAGCCCGCGGCCGGGCCGGCGTACAGGGGCGCGTGGTCGTCGCTGCCGTCCGGGTGCCAGCAGGACAGGGCCAGCGCCTTGTCCATGCGGTCGAGGCCGCGGCAGTAGCGGTGGATGACTTCGGTGATGGCCCACTTGGCGGCCAGTTCGTCGTGGGTCGGGGCGCGCACGCTCATGGCTTCAGCCTCAACCGGTGACATCGGCGGACACGGGCACCAGCGGCGCGTCCGTCGGCAGCAGGTCGTCGCGGGTGCTGTGACCGTGGAAGGGATAGTCGGTGTAGCCCTCGGCACCCTGGCTGTAATAGGTGGAGATGTCCGGGCGGTTGATCTCCCAGCCGTTGCGAAAGCGCTCGGCCAGATCGGGGTTGGCGATGAAGGCCTGGCCGAAGCCCACCAGGTCGGTGCCGCCGGCGGCGATCATCTCGGCAGCGCTCTTGCGGGTGAAGCTGGCGACGCTCATGAAGGGGCCGTCGAAGAGCGGGCGCAGGGTGGCGTACACGTCCCAGTCCATGCCGTAATTACCCACCTGCAGGTAGGCGATGTGGCGCTTGGAGAGTTCCTTGGTCACATACGAATAGGTGCCTACCGCGTCGTCGTCGAAGACGTTGTGGAAGGTCCAGCCCGGCGACAGCTTGACCGCCACGAAGGCCGAGCCCTGGTCGGCGGCGATGGCATCGACGATGGCGAGCAAAAAGCGCGCGCGGTTTTCCAGGCTGCCGCCGAATTCATCGCTGCGCAGATTGGTGTTGGTGGACAGGAACTGCATCGGCAGATAACCGCTTGCAGCGTGAATCTCGACGCCATCGAAACCGGCCTTCCTGGCCAGCGCGGCGCTGCGCCGGTAGTCCTCGATCACCGCGTACACCTCGGCGGTGGCGAGCGCGCGGGGCTCCGGGTAGGGGCGCTTGGGGCGCGGGCAGGTGACGGTGTAGTGGCGGGCGGTCGGGTCCGGCTGCACGGCCGACACGCCGACGGGCTGGGCACCGTTCAGCATCAGCGGGTCGGACAAACGGCCGACGTGCATGAGCTGGGCGAAGATGGCGCCACCCTTTTCATGCACGGCCTCGGTCACCTGCTGCCAGCCGGCGGCGTGGGCCTCGGTGCACAGGCCCGGCGAGAACAGGTAGCCCTTGCCCATCTCGCTGGGGTAGACGCCCTCGGTGACGATCAGCCCGGCGCCGGCGCGCTGCTGGTAATGCAGCACGTTGAGCGCGCTCGGCACGCCGTCGAGATGCGAGCGGTTGCGCGTCATCGGCGCCATCACCAGGCGGTTCTTGAGCGTCACGTTGCCAATGCGCAGGGGCTTGAACAGCACGTCGAGGGGAGCGGTCATCGTGTGGGGCCTTTCGGTTTGGGGGCGCGGCTGTCAGAGGATGCGAACCAGTTGCTTGCCCAGGCTGCGCCCGGCAAGCAGGTCAATGAGGGCACGGGGGGCGGCGTTCAGCCCTTCGGCCACCGTCTCGCGAAAATGGATGCGGCCGGCGGCCACGTGGCCGCTCAGCTCGTCGATGGCCGGGGTCCAGCGCTCCGGGTGATCGCCGACGATGAAGCCCTGCACCTTCACCCGATTGACGATCAGCGGCAGCAGACGGCGGATGCCGTGGGGGCTGGGGTTGTCCACCTCGGAGATGGCGCCGCACAAGGTGATGCGCGCACCGGGGCGCAGGCGCGCCAAGAGCGCGTCGAGCACTTCACCGCCCACGTTGTCGAAGATGCAGTTCACGCCGTCCGGCAGCGCCGCCTTCAGGCTGGCCTTGAAGTCGGCCGCCTTGTAGTCGATGCAGGCGTCGAACCCCAGCTCGTCCACCACGTGACGGCACTTGTCCGCCCCGCCGGCCACGCCCACCACGCGGCAGCCGCGCAGCCTGGCCAGTTGCCCCGCCACGCTGCCGACGCCGCCGGAAGCCGCGGTGACGACCACCGTTTCGCCGGCCTGCGGCGCGCACAGGTCGATGAGGCCGACGTAGGCCGTCACGCCCGGCATGCCGGCCACGCCGAGGCCCGCCGACAGCGGCACCCGCGTCGTATCCACCTTGCGCAGCAGGCCGCCGTCGATGGCGCCGAAGCGCTGCCAGCCCAAGTGGCCGGCCACGGCATCGCCAGCGGTAAAATCCGGGTGGCGGGATTCAACGACGACGCCGGCGGTGTCGCCGACCATCACGTCGCCCAGCGCCACCGGTTCGGCATAGGTGCGGATGTCCATCATGCGGCCGCGCATGTAGGGGTCGATGGAGAGCCACTGGTTGCGTACCAGCACCTGGCCTTCGCCGAGGCTTGGCAGCGGGCTGTCTTTGATGCGGAAGTTGGATTCCGTGGGCTTGCCCTCGGGGCGGCTGGCCAGCAAGACCTGGCGGTTTAATTCGGTCATGGAGCGACTTTCGGAAAAAGGGGTTCAGCGCCCGGCGCGATCGGCCAGGATGAGGTCGGCAGCGCGCCAGCCCAGCGCCATGGCCGGGCCGTTGGTGTTGCCGGAAATGGGGGCCGGCATCACCGAGCAGTCGGCAGCGCGCAGGCCCTCGACGCCGCGCACGCAGAGGCGCTCGTCGACCACCGAGGCGGCGTCGCTGCCCATGCGGCACGAGGCCACCGCGTGAGTACCGCACAGGGAGACCTGGCGGAACACGTCGAGGATCTGCTCGTCGGTCTCGCAACCGCCGGGCAGCAGTTCTTCGCCGACGAAGCTGGCCAGGGCCGGCTGGCGCATGTAGCTGCGCATGTACTTGACCATGTTCACCGCGGCCTGGCAGTCCTCTTCGGTGGACAGCCAGTTGGGGGTGATTTCCAGCGCGGCCTGCGGGTCGGACGAGGTGACCATCACCGTGCCTTCGCTGGTCAGGCGCAGGAGCTGGCCATAGGCCGTGACGCCGGGCTGGTCCTCGACGCCGTCGGGCACCGGAAAGTTGTCTTCGCTGCGCGGATAGGTGAAGGCCGACAGATACAGCTGGGCGTCCGGGCGGCTGACCTGCGGCGCGGTGCGGAAGAAGGCGCCGACCTCGAAGGGGCCGGTAGCCATCGGGCCGCTCTTCAGCAGGTAATACTGCAGCACGCTCTTTACCAGCCCGATGCCGCGGAAGCGGGCGTTGAGGCCCGGATCGTTCTTCAGACGGAAGGGCAGCAGGAAACCCAGGTGATCGCGCATGCGCCGGCCCACGTCGGGCGAGTCGGCGAGCACCGGAATGCCCTTGGCGCGCAGGTGCTCACCCGGCCCGATGCCCGACAGCTGCAGGATCTTGGGGGTCAGGATGGTGCCGGTGGACAGGATCACCTCGCCGCGGCAGCGGAAAGTCACCGCCTCGTCCTTGTGCCGGGCCGCCACGCCGACCGCCCGCTTGCCGTCAAACAGCACGCGCTCGACCTGTACGCCGGTGAGCACCTTCAGGTTGGGGCGCGCCATGGCCGGCTTGAGAAAGGCCACCGCCGAACTGACCCGGCGCCCGTTCTTGATGGTGTGGGCGTAGTAGCCGACGCCTTCGTTGTCTTCGCGGTTGAAGTCTTCCTTGTGGTCGAGGCCCATCTCTTTGCCGGCCCGGATCATCGCCTCGCTGACCGGGTAGCGGAACTTGCCGGTGCTCACGTGCACCGGGCCGCCTGACCCGCGCAATTCGTCGGCGCCCAGTTCGTGATCTTCGATGGCCTTGAAGGCCGTCTTCATGGCGTCCCAGCCCCAATTGGCGCCGGCATGGGCCTCCCAGTCATCGAAGTCGCCCTTCTGGCCGCGGATGTAGATCATGCCGTTGATGGAGCTGGAGCCGCCGAGGCCCTTGCCGCGCACCCACATTTCACCCGCCGGCAGGCCCGGCTTGCGCGGCTGATGCACCGGAAAGTGCCAGGCGTGCCTGGGCATGGCCACCAGCTTGGCGAAGCCCTTGGGCATGCCGATCAGCGGGCTGCTGTCGTCACCGCCGGCTTCCAGCAACAAGACCTGGCTCTTGCCGTCCTCCGACAGGCGGTTGGCCAGCACGCAGCCGGCCGAGCCGGCACCAACGACGATGTAGTCGTAGCTATCCATGAATACGGTTCTCCTCCAAGCGGTGCCGGGCAGTTTGTTTTACAAACAACTTTGATTGTTTTTTTGAAGCCTACTCCGCTCACGCAAAAAAGCCAAGCATTCCCCCGCCTGGTTGTGTTGCCTCAATCCGCAGCGCGCGCGTTCGAGCCACTCACAAGCCACCACGGTTTAGGGCAGGCCATCGTAATCACGGGCCAGACCGAAGCCGCGCCTGGCAAGTTTTCCAAGTTTTCCGAGGCCATCGGGCGCTTCGATCTCACGACGACTTGCCGCCACCCCCGGTTTCCCCGTAACCTCGCGCCCTTGATCCTCCGGGTGCCCGATCCGCTTTCGCGTAAGGGCCAAACGGGAAGTCCGGTGACCTCGGCGAGTTGTTTCTCTCCGACCATTCCGGCGCAGCCCCCGCTGCTGTAAGCCTGACGACTCCATCCATGCATGCCACTGGGCCATTTTTGCCCGGGAAGGCGGATCGGGAAGAACGACGGCGAGCCAGAAAACCGGCCCGAGGACATGAGTTTGGCTGTGCCCCGGGGTGTGGGCGTGGCGAGCGAAAACGTCCGACTTCTGTCCGCCGTTGTGCCGGGTCTCCCGAATCCGGCATGCCCCTTCGTTCCGTCGTCTCCCCCTGCCCCGGTGCCACGGCCGATGTTCCCGCACGTGGAGGCAGAATGGCAGGACAAGAATCAATGAGTCGCAACGCAGTCCTTTGCGCAGGGCTGCTGGTGGCGCTGGCACTGCTGGGCAGTCTGCCGGCCCACGCGGCGACACTCTTCGGTGTCGTTACCGATCGTGCCGCTCCGGCTTCCGTCGAAGCGGCACGTCGGCATCTGGCCAGCCATCCCCGCGACCGCATCGTCCTGCGTACGCCCAATCAGGTCATGGCGGCCAGCGATGCACAGCTCCGCCAATGGCTGGATGCCGACTCGGTATTCATCGCCTCGGCCTTCGGCGACCCGGCACGCCGGCTGATCAACGCCCTTCCCGCCAGTCGCGCCGCCACGGTGCTGGCCCTGAACGGCGAACAGCGCCTCAACCTGCAAAGCCGCAGCCGGCTGGGCCGGCTCGAGGGTTTTCCCGCCGAAACCCTGCGCCAACTCACGGCCGAACAGCCCGCAGCCGAGGCCCTTGAAGCCGCCGCGAGGCATCCGGCCGCAGCCGCGTGGCTCGCCGCGCGCCGGGTGTGGCAGGCCGACGGCGCCGACAACGTGGCACGCCTGTTCGGCCACCTGCTCGACGGCAAGCCGCTTCCGCCAGCACAGCGGGAGAGCGTCCTGCGCTTGCGGGTCGATGGTGTCGAAAGTGTCGACGAGGCTGCCTGGAACGCCCGTCTGCTGCCCGCGGGCCCGGCGCTGGCCGTGCTCGACCTGTCCAACACCGAATCCGCCACCGCCGCCGCGATCTGTGCCGAATCCCGCCGCCAGGGGCTGCCCTGCGCCGAAGTGCTGACCCGCTGGGGCAGCGTCTCGCGGGAGGCCGTCGAGCGTCTGCCCGAACTGCTGGCCCCGGCCACGCCGGCTGCGCTGGTGGTGGTGCAGGATTTCGTCGTCGGCGCGGCCGAAAACCGGGAGGCCGTCACCGAAGCATTCAAGAAGCTGGACATCCCCATCCTCAAGGCCATCCGCCTGACCGAGCGCAGCGCGACCCAATGGCGCCTGTCGCCCGAAGGGCTCCCGGTGGATTCGGTGCAGTACCGGGTCGCCCTGCCGGAACTCCAGGGCATCGGCCAGCCCATCGTCGTGTCGGCAGTCGGCGCCAGTCGCATCGACCCCCTTACCGGCGTCGAGCTGCGCCGCACCGAAGCCATTGGCGTCGAGATCCAGCGCCTCGTGGCCCGCGCCACCCGCTGGCAGGCCTTGCGGGCCAAAGCCAATGCCGACAAGCGGCTGGCGATCATCTACTACAACCACCCACCCGGCCGACAGAACATCGGCGCCGACAACCTGGACGTGCCCGCCTCCCTGTTCGCCGTGCTGCAGCGTCTCAAGGCCGAGGGCTACGACACCGGCGAGCTGCCGGCCTCGCCGGAAGCCCTGCTCGACCGGATCATGGCTCGGGGCGTGAACCTGCCTGAAGACAAAACCGCCCTGCAGGAGCTGGCGCGGGACGTGAACAGCGTCAGCGCCGCCGACTACCGCCGCTGGTTCGCCGCCCTGCCCGAGCGCGTGCAGGGCGAGATGGTGTCCGGCCCCCTGGGCCGGCTGCACGCCGAAGTGCTGGAAGCCGAGCAGGTCGGGGAGCGCAGCGTCGGCCGCAAGCGGGTCGAATCGGTCATGAAGGAACTCCACCACCTGGCCGAAGGGGCCGACCACCCGAAGCGCCAGGAAACCATCACGGGTTTGAAGGAGCTGGAGGCCGGCTACCGGGACTGCCTGGCGGATCAACCCCGGCGCCGCTGCATGAGCCTGTCGTCCCTGGCCTGGCGCCTTGCCGGCCATGGCGTCGAAGGCCTGCGCGGCTGGGGCCAAGCCCCCGGCAAGGTGATGGTGGCCGACGGCAAGCTGCTGGTGCCGGGCCTCGTCTTTGGCAAGATATTTGTCGGCCCCCAGCCGCCACGGGGCTGGGAGGTGGATGAAGAACTGCTGCACGCCAACACCAGCGTCGCGCCACCGCATCAATACCTGGCCTTCTATCACTGGATCCGCGAGCGCTTCCGTGCCGACGCCGTGGTCCATCTGGGCCGTCACTCCACCTATGAATTCCTGCCCGGCAAGGCCGTCGGCCTCACCGCCGACGACTACCCCAGCCTGGTTGCCGCCGACCTGCCCGGCGTCTACCCCTACATCGTGGACGGTGTGGGCGAAGGCATTCAGGCCAAGCGCCGGGGGCTCGCCGTGATCGTCGATCACCTCACCCCGCCGCTGTCGGCCACGCCCCTCTACGACAAGCTGCTGGAGTTGCGCCAGGTTGTGGAAAGTTTTGAGGCGGCCAACAGCGAAAGCCTCAAGGCCCAGGCCGCCACAACCATGCGGACGCAGGTCATCGCGCTCAACTTGAAAGCCGAGCTGGAAGCCTCGATGGCCGACGTGCTCGAGGTGCGCGGCATCGGCTTCGAGGACGCCGACGACGATCTCCTCGCCCACGAGATCGGCCACTACCTCACCAAGCTCCAAGAGAAATTCATGCCCCATGGCCTGCATGTCTTCGGGCAGGACTGGAGTACCGAATCCCTCAAGCTGATGGCCGACTCCATGAGCCAGGTGGCCGGCGGCTTCGATGCGGCCATCGCCGAAAAGCTGGCAATCTCGCCGCGCCTCGAAATGGAAGGCCTGCTGGCCGGCCTCGCCGGGCGCTTCGTGGCACCGGGCAAGGGCAACGACCCGCTGCGCTCGCCCGACGCCCTGCCCACCGGGCGCAACTTTCATGCGGTGGATGGCGACCTGCTGCCCACCCGCCTCGGCTATGCCCTCGGGGCGACACTGGCCGACAAGGCCACGGCCCGCCCGAGGAAGAAAGACGCCGGTGTCGACAGCGACGCGGTGATCCTGTGGGCCTCCGACGCGGTGCGCGACGAAGGCGCGATGGTCGCCTTCTGCCTGTCGCTGCTGGGCACCGAGCCGGTGTGGAACGCCCGCGGCATCGTCACCGATGTGCGCCTGCTGCCCGGCAAACCCCGGCGTGACGTGATCGTCACCACCTCGGGCCTGTTCCGCGACCTGTACCCCAACCTGCTCCGGCAGGTGGACCGGGCCGGCCTGCTGGCCCTGGCCGCCTCCGCCGACCTGCTGCGCGACATCCGCCCCGAGCTGAAAGACGCGCTCGCCGCCGCCCTCGCCCCGGCCGGCACGGGCATCGAGCACGGCCGTCAGCCCCTCGCCGACAACCTGGTTGCCGCGGCCTGGCTCAAGCGCATCGACATCCTTGCCAGGGCCGGCCTCAGCCTGCCCGAAGCCGGACGCGCGGCGGCAATGCGTATCTTCGGTGACCCGCCGGGCGCCTACAGCGCCGGCGTCAATCGCCTGGCCGAAAGATCCGGCGCCTGGAAAGAGCGCGACGAACTCGGCCGCATCTACCTCAAGCGCATGGGCCACGCCTACGGCCTCGGCGCCAGCGGCGACGCGGCCCATCAAGCCTTCGAGACGGCCCTGGCCGGCGTCACCCGCAGCTATCACGGGCGGGCCAGCAACCTCTACGGCCTGCTCGACAACAACGACGCCTTCGACTATCTCGGCGGCATGTCGGTCGGCATCGAAACCCTCACCGGCCGGCCGCCGGAAGCACTGATCCTGCAGCACGCCGATGCGGCGCACCCGGAAGTCGAACCGCTGGCCACCGCGCTCTTGTCCGAACTCCGCGGCCGCTACCTCAACCCGGCCTGGCTCAAACCGCTGATGAAGCACGGCTACGCCGGCGCCCGCACCATGGGCCAGGAGTTCCTCGAAAACCTGTGGGGCTGGCAGGTCACCCGACCCGACCTGATCAAGCAATGGGCCTGGGACGAGGTCAAGGAAACCTACTTCGACGACAAGCAGAAGCTCGGCCTGCCGCGCTTTCTCGAGCAAGGCCAGAACGCCCACGTGAAGGCCCACATGCTGGCCATCTTCATGGTCGCCGCCGAAAAGGGTTTCTGGAAAGCCGACGCGGCGACCATCCGCCAGATGGGCGGCGAACTGGCCCGGCTGGTGGCCAGAAACGGCCTTCCCGGCAGCGGTCACGCGGCGCCCAGTCATCCCATGTGGAACTGGCTCAAACCGCAAATCGATGCGACCGATGCGGAAGCTCTGGGCGTCACCCTCGCCCGCGCCCAAGGGGCGAACCTGGCAAGCACGGCCCCGGTGCTCACCTCCTCCGCACAAACGCCGGCATCGGGCAGCAAGCCAGCGGCACCTGCGCAGGCCGGCGCCAAAGCCGACACGCCTGCCACCCCACCCGCTGACACCCCGCCGCCCGCACCCGACCGCTACTACGAACTCAAGCCCCGCCAGACGCCCGCCGCGCCAGGCATCCCGCCCGCCGCGCTGACGCTGGCTCCGCTGATTTTCCTGATCGGCCTCGCCTGGAGTGGCCGACGCTTTTCCTCCACCCGCAAAAACCCGGTAAACCCCCGATGAACGACGCTCTCTCCTGGCTGCACCAGGCCGTTACCTGGCTGCTCACCCCCGCTCTTCTTGCACTCCTCATGGCCTGCGCCATTGCCCTGGGCGAAGCCGGCCTGGCGTTCGGCGAGCGTTTCTGGGGCCTCAAGCGTCTCGCCGCCACGGGCGATCTGCAGCTCATCCAGCGCGTTGCGCGCCACCGTCTTGAACGTGCCGACTTGCTCGCCCGCATCCCGCCGATGCTGGGCCTGATGGCCACCATCATTCCCCTCGGACCGGGCCTTGCCGCCTTGGGACAGGGCAATCCGTCCGAGCTTGCCAGCGCCGTGACGGTCGCCTTCGACGCCACCGTACTGGGCCTCGTCGCCGGCATCGGTGGCCTCGTGGTCGGCAAGCTGCGGCGGCGCTGGTACGAAGAAATGCTCGAAGTCCTGGAGGGCGACGAATGAAATCCGCCCAGCCACCGCGCAAGCGCCTGCGCCTGTATTCCCGCCTCGACGCCCGCTTCGACGACCGGGACGAAGACCCCCGCGCCAGCCTGGTCAATCTGGTGGACGTGATGCTGGTGTTCGCCTGCGGCCTGCTCGCCGCGCTCGCAGCCAGCACCCAGGGCGCCCTGTCCCCGCCGAAACCCGTGGACAAGGGCCAGTCCATCGAGCGCCCCGCCGACGGCATGGGCCAGGCCGGCGCCGGCTTCGATCGGGTCGGCGAAGTTTTTCGCGATCCGAAAACCGGCCAACTGATCCTGGTTGAACCGGGCAAGGCGCATAAACCGTAAAGCCGCTACCCGGCCGCCGCTGAACGATCAGCGCCAAAGCACTACCCGTACGGAGAATCGCCTTGCACGCCACCGTCCTCGCTCCTTCCCGCGGCAAGGTGCCCGCCCTTGCCGCACTGTTGGCCAGTGCGCTATCGGGCATCGCCCACGCCGCAGGCGTTCCGACGCTGCAGGAAGTCACGGTCAGCACCCGCAGCCAGGATCTGATCGGCGTTGCCGATTCCGCCACCGAAGGCACCGTCACCGCCAGGCAGCTGGCCAATCGCCCGCTGCTGCGGCCTGCCGAAGTCATGGAAAGCATCCCCGGCATGGTGGTCACCCAGCACTCGGGCGACGGCAAGGCCAACCAGTATTTCCTGCGCGGATTCAACCTCGACCACGGCAGTGATTTTTCCACCCACGTCATGGGAATGCCCGTGAACATGGTCAGCCACGCGCACGGCCAGGGTTACATGGATCTGAACTTCCTGATCCCCGAACTGCTTGGCAGCCTCAAATACCGCAAGGGCGTCTATTCTGCCGAGGACGGGGATTTTGCAAGCACCGGCGCAGCGCGCATCGACTATCAACGCCAGCTGGCCCGCCCTTTTGTCGACATCAGCCTCGGCCAGAACGGCTATCGCCGCGCGCTGGCAGCGGGCAGCCGCGAAGTCGGCGGCGGCCTGCAGCTCCTCGGCGCGCTTGAACTCGCCGGCAACGACGGCCCGTGGACACAGCCGGAAAACCTCAAGAAGCACAACGCCGTGCTGCGCCTCTCCGACGGCACCGCGGCCAAGGGTTTCTCCCTCACCGCCATGGCCTACGCGGCCAGCTGGACGGCCACCGAACATGTGCCAGAGCGCGCCATCAGCAGCGGAGAAATCGGCCGCTACGGCGCGCTCTCGCCCAAGGACGGCGGCAAGACCCACCGTTACAGCCTGTCGGGTGAATGGGCTCGCCCCGACCAGGACGGCGCAAGCAGGGCCAGCTTTTACCTCATCGATTACGGGCTGAACCTGTTCTCGGCCCCCTCGGGCTTCATCAACGGCCCGCAGGGTGACCAGCACGAACAGGCGGATGCGCGCACCGTCTGGGGCGGCCAGGCCAGCCGCAGCTGGTTTCCCGGACCGGCTGTCAGGGATTCGGAACTGACCGCCGGCATCCAGTTGCGCCAGGACCGCATCCGTTCGGTCGGCCTTTACCGCACCGAGGACAGGCTACGCACAGACACGGTGCGGCAGGACAGGATCACCGAGACATCGGCCAGCCTGTTCCTCGAAGCCCGCACCGAATGGCAGCCCTGGCTGCGCAGCACGGTCGGCCTTCGGCACGACGAAGTGGACGCCAGGGTTACCGCCACCGGCGGCCAATTCAACCTGGGCAACGGCGGCAGGGCCCGCGCCGGCCAGACCAGCCCCAAGCTCGGCCTGGTGCTCGGCCCCTTCACGCTGCTCGGCGCAACCGAGTTCTACGCCAACTGGGGTCACGGCTTTCACAGCAACGATGCGCGCGGCGCGACCAGCACCGTCAACCCGGTCGATGGCGCTGCGATCAGCCGGCTTCCGCTGCTGGCCAAGGCCAGTGGGTCGGAAATCGGCATGCGGAGCATGCCGCTGCCGGGCTGGAGCAGCAGCCTGTCGGTGTGGCAGATGAACCTCGCCTCGGAGCTGGTCTTCATTGGCGACGAAGGTGTCACCGAGCCCAAAGGCGCCTCACGCCGCCACGGCCTCGAATGGTCCAACTACATCACCACCGCCCATGGCCTGATCATCGACGCGGATGTCGCCCTTTCGTACGCCCGCTTCAAGCAGGCCAACGCCGACAATGGCGGCACCCGCGTGCCCAACGCCATTCCCCTGACGGCCTCGCTTGGCGGCACGCTCGACCCTGGCGGCAAGTGGTTTGGCGGCGTGCGCCTGCGCTACCTGGGCGCCTATCCGCTCGAGGAAAGCGGCCACGAAAAATCCACCCCCTTCCTGCTGACCAACCTGAAACTGGGCTACCGCGTCGATCCCCGGCTTCAGCTGACGCTGGACGTGCTCAACCTGTTCAAGCGCAAGGCCAACGACATCGAGTATTGGGGCGGCGCCTGCACCCGCAGCGAAACACTGTCGGGCAGTTGTGGCGGCGGTATCGACGGCCGCCTGGTCCACCCGCTGGAACCGCGGACCCTGCGCCTGAGCGTGCGCGCCAGTTTTTGAGGCCAGGAGTCGGCTTGGCGTAGGGGCGACTGCATTCGCCCCTGCAGGGCGCGCGCAAGCGGAACATCGTTCGAGGTGACTCATCAATACCGGCTACCCGTTCAGCCCGAACGGTGGGAAGTGAATCAAAGGGTCGAGTTTCTCAATCCGGCAGCGTCACATTGCGGCGCAGCACCACCGGTTTGCCGCCGGATTTCTGCTTGACCAGCCAGTGGGCGAGCGCCGAATCAAGGTAGTCGGCATGGCCCGGAAACCAGCGCGCCAGTTCGGCGGCGAACATCCGGCCGATGGCCACGTTGCCGCCGAGGACATGGGGCTCGACCTCCAGGGCCGAGCCGAGCACGGCGTCGTGGTCATCCACGTGGCAGCTCGTGGCCGGAAAATCACTGGCCTCCATCCACGCCTTTTCGTCGGCAAAGTGCTTTTCGGCATGCACGATGAAGGCTCGCAGCTTCTGGGCGAAGTCTTCGTCGGCACAGCTCAGCATGGCATCCACCACTTCGACGAATTCCCGGTGGGTGTCGTCCATGGGGGCGTGGCCAAGCAGGTAATTGTCGGTCCAGGGCATGCCGGTGATATCCGTCATTGTGTGTCTCCTCGTTTGAAATTGACTATTCGGCGCCAGCCAGCAGGCGCAATTCGGATTTGAGAAAGGCCCGCTGGGCTTGCGGCGACCAGCCCACCGTGTCGAACACCGCCTGCACGGCGAGGCCGACGATGAACACCAGCAGCCGCCGCGAGGTGGCGTCCACGTCCGCCTCGTTCAGCCCTCGCCCCGCCGCGGCCCGCGCCATGAGCACCCGGCGCAGGATGCTGTCGGCGTTGGCGGCCTGGGCGCGCTGCTCGGCCGCGAAATCCGGGTCCACCTGGGCGATCTGCCAGAAGGCCAGAAAAACCTTCCAGTCCTTCAGGCTGCTCTCGTCGAAGGGCAGCAGCGCTTCGATGCTGGCCGGCAGATCGCACGCGTCCCGCGCGATCACCGCGTCCACCCGGGCCTGGGCGTGCTCCACCGAAGCGCGGTAGGTGTAGAGCATCAGCTCGCGCTTGTTGGCGAAGTAGTGGGTCACGATGGTCGTGCTGAAACCCGCGGCGGCGGCGATCTCACGCATGGTCATGGCGTCGAGGCCGACACTGGAAATGAGATCGGCGGCGATGCGGGCAATTTGTTGACGACGTTCTTCGTGATTGACGACGGCGGGCATTGACTTGACTCCGTAGCTAGGACTAATCTAGTTTACAACAACCGTTGCAAATAAAAACAGAGATCGAAAACACCCCCGACACATTTCAGCTGCGGGTGATTTTCGACTCCCGAGACTCGAAGCTCCCCGGGCTTCAAATGCAGTATCAAAGGAGAAAACCGAATGAGCACCAACACCCCCAAACAGCAGAGCCGTCGCGACCTTTTGATTCGTGGAGGCCTTGCAGCAGGCGGCCTCGCCACCCTGGGCATGGCCTCCGCCGCCGAGGCCGCCAAGGCTACCCCCGCATCGCTCAAATGGGACCACGAAACCGACGTGGTCTGCGTGGGTTCAGGCGCCGCCGCCTGTGCCGCCGCGGTCACCGCCGTCGGCCAGGGCGGCAAGGCGATCCTCGTCGAAAAAATGCCGCTGCCCGGCGGCACCACCGGCAAGTCCGGCGGCGTTACCTGGATTCCCAACAACCCCTTCCTGCGCGCCCGCGGCATCGACGACAACAAGACCGACTGCCTGCGTTTTCTGGCCCGCTACGCCTACCCGCGTGAATACACGCCGGGCAGCCCGACCCTCGGCCTGCCGGCCAGCGACTACCGTCTGCTCGAAGCCTTCTACGACAACGGCTCGCCGATGATCGAGCACATGGACAAGCTGGGTGCCGTGCGCTTCAAGGAATTCAAGATGTGGTTCGTGGACAAGTATGCCCCCGACTACGCCGACCACCTGCCGGAGAACAAGGTATCCCGCGGCCGTGCCCTGGAGCCCGCCGCCGGCGCTGGCTCGAGCCTCGGCGGCGGCAGCCTGGCCGCCCAGCTGGAAGCCTGGCTCACCAAGCGCGGCATGCCCGTGCTGCTGGAACACCGGGTGACCAAGCTGGTCATGGACAACGGCCGCGTCATCGGCATCGAGGCCATGCACGGCGACAAGCTGGTGCGCATCAAGGCCCGCAAGGCGGTGGTTTTCGGCACCGGCGGCTATTCCCACAACACCGAACTGGTCGGCCTGCACCAGCCCGGCCTGTATGGCGCCTGCGCCATGCCCGGCTCGACCGGCGATTTCATCTCGATCGCCGGCGCAGCGGGTGCCAGGATGGGTGCTCTCAACACCGCCTGGCGCACCCAGGTCGTGCTCGAAGAAGCCCTCGAAAACCGCGCCGTCGGCATGGGCGCCTTCGTGCTGCCGGGAGATTCGATGATCCTGGTCAACAAGTACGGCCAGCGCATCGTCAACGAGAAGATCAACTACAACGACCGCACCCAGCTGCACTTCGTCTTCGACCCGGTGAAAAAGGAATTCCCCAACCAGGTCCAGTTCATGATCTTCGACGAGCGCAGCCTGGACGCCTTTGGCGGCGCCTTCCCGATTCCGGCCGACCGCCGCGCCGCGCGCTTCATGATCCAGGGCAAGACCCTGGCCGAGCTGGCCGACAACATCGCCGAGCGCATGAAGAAGCTCGAAAAGCACATCGGCACCTACACCCTCGCGCCGAACTTCAAGGCCAGCCTGGCCGACACCGTGAGCCGCTTCAACGGCTACGCCCAGGCCGGCGTCGATCCGGAATTCGAGCGTGGCGTGCATGAGTACGACAAGGACTGGCAGGCCCTTTTCTCGCCGGTGCGCAAGGAATCGAGCCAGCCGGCCAATCCGATGCCCAACGTCACCATGCATCCGCTGAACGGCCCCTTCTACGCCTTCATCCTCGGCCCCGGCGCGCTGGACACCAACGGCGGCCCGGCCATCAACGAGAAGGCCCAAGTGCTCGACACCGCCGGCAAGCCTATCCCCGGCCTGTACGGCGCCGGCAACTGCATCGCCAGCCCGGCCCGTGGCGCCTACTTCGGCGCCGGCGGCACCATCGGCCTGGCCCTTACCTTCGGCTACATCGCCGGCCTGCACGCCATGCAGCAGCCGACGGCAAAAGCATGATGTCCGGCAGCCAGGCAATCGTTCTGGCTGCCGCCCTGCTCTTGCAGGGCGGCATTGCCGGGGCCGCAGAAACCGTGAGCTTTGCGAAGGACGTGGTGCCGGTGCTGCGCAGCAATTGCGCCACCTGTCACCTCACCGGCCAGGAAGCCGGAAACATGAAGCTCCATCCGGCCGCCGCATGGGCTTCGCTGGTCAAGGTGGCGTCCACCGAAAGCCCGCTGAAGCGCGTCGAACCCGGCGCCCCCGGCAAGAGCTACCTGATGCACAAACTCGACGGCACCCACCTGGATGCTGGCGGTCAGGGGGTGCAGATGCCCTTCGGCGCCCCGCCGCTGGAGCCGGAAGTCCGC
>Ga0209174_10001280_pt1 | contig 17948 bp, 13 predicted proteins | sample JI91814BDNA_FD_187505 | JGI IMG/M metagenome (GOLD analysis project Ga0209174, IMG submission 187505) | Wastewater effluent complex algal communities from Wisconsin, to seasonally profile nutrient transformation and Carbon sequestration -... | ecosystem: Engineered > WWTP > Effluent > Algae...
AATCGCAGATACTCATTTTCTAAGGGCTCCTTTTTGGAAAATGTTGTTTGGTTTCGCAAGATCTTCAACATTCTACAAGAAGAGGGCCCTTTTTTCATCATATACACTTAATTTCGCGCCAGCGACTAATTAATACCACACGCCAGTAGTAACCCTAGAATTGCCGGCTAAATCCTTATATACAGTAACCTCTTTAAAGCCAGCCTTAATAAACTCTGCTTTGACTAATGCTTCCTGATCATACCCGTGTTCAACTAGCAATTGCCCTCCGCTAAATAAATAGCTAGACGCATTAGAAATTATTACCTGTAAATCATCCATGCCCTCTAAACCAGCAACCAACGCGCGCTTGGGTTCATAATTCAATCCATCTTGAGTTAAATGTGGATCAAATTTAGCCACATACGGGGGGTTACTCAGGATTACATCAAACAACACATGCTGCGTAGTAGCTACAGCGGCAAACCAATTACCCAAAGCAAATTCAACATTGGTAATTTTTAAATGTTTAGCATTTAATTTTGCCACCTGTAAAGCATCAGCAGAAGCATCCGTTGCTATCACCGTAATATTCGGCATAGCATGACCAATCGATAAAGCAATTGCGCCACAACCAGTACCTAAATCCAAAACACGTGCTTGGGGTAATGATTGCAATCGCTCCAATGCCATTTCTACTAATAGCTCTGTATCTGGGCGTGGGATCAATACATCAGGAGTAACTAAAAAATCCAGACTCCAGAACTCTTTATGGCCCAGCAAATACGCTACTGGTTCACCCTTACTGCGCCGCTCTAACAAACGAGTGAATTCAAATTCTTCATTACTAGACAACTCTCGCTCTGGATAGGCCTTTAAATTAGCACGTGTGACATTCAAAACTTTACTCAGCAATAACTCTAGATCTATTGCTTCAACATTAGGTAAGGTTTTGCCTAACACTCTACCTACTTTCATTCAGTATATGCCGAGAGTAAATCTGCTTGATATTCGTGCATTAATGGTTCTATCACACATTCTAATGCCCCATCCATGATTTCTGGTAGTTTGTAAATTGTTAAATTAATTCTATGATCGGTAACCCGTCCTTGCGAATAATTATATGTGCGAATACGTTCAGAGCGATCGCCAGTACCTACTAAATTGCGCCTAGTTTGCGCTTGTTCTACCTGCTGCTTATTCTGCTCTTGCGCTAAAATACGTGCTTTTAACAGCGACATGGCTTTGGCACGGTTCTTATGCTGTGATCTTTCCTCTTGACACTCTACCACTACTCCAGTTGGAATATGCGTGATTCGGATCGCCGAGTCGGTCTTATTAACATGTTGGCCACCAGCCCCAGAGGCACGATACGTATCAATGCGTAAATCGTTAGGATTGATTTCAATTTCATTAATCAATTCTACTTCTGGCATAATAGCTACCGTGCAAGTAGAAGTATGCACTCGCCCCTGCGCTTCGGTCACTGGCACTCTCTGTACTCTGTGCGCGCCAGATTCAAATTTTAGATTGGAATACACTGCATCACCAACTATACGCAAGATTATTTCTTTATAACCGCCATGTTCACCAGCACTATCACTCATTAGTTCAACTTGCCAGCGTTTACGCTCTGCAAAACGAGAATACATTCTAAATAAATCACCAGAAAAAATCGCCGATTCATCACCACCAGCCGCCGCACGAATTTCCAAAAACACATTACAACTATCATTTGGATCTTTAGGTAGTAACAATATTTTTAATTTATCACTCAAATTTACCAACTCTTCTTTGTCTGCAGCAATTTCTTCCGCAGCTAAATTACGCATTGCTAAATCGGCGTCTTTCAGTAAATCTAAGGCTGACTCCATATGCATCTCAATAGCTCTATATTCTTTATACGCAGTAACAACTTCAGCCAAATCGGCATACTCTTTAGAATAAGCACGAAATTGCTCTTGATTCTGAATAACTGCTGCCGAGCTTAATAACTCCGTCAACTCTTCGTGCCGTTCGGCCAAACTTTCTAATTTATTTTTAATTGATTCTTTCATATACTCATCAAAATTAAAACTTTAACTCTCCAGCGCTAATAAGCTACTAAAAACCTTTAATATTTCAACATTTTTAGTGGCGCTGGCTCGCCGCAATTGTACTGTCGGTTCATGAATTAGTCTATTTAATAAAGTTCTAGCCAACCATTCCAATACTACTTGCGGCTCTTTACCATGTTTCAATTGGCGTAAAGCCTCTGCCAATACAACATCTCTTTGCAGTTCGCATTTATGTCTAAATGCCTGGATAGTATTAATTGAACTCTGGCTATCCAGCCAAACAGCAAAATCATCTACCGCGGTATTTATAATATTCTGCGCTGGTGGTACAGCATCACTACGTTTCTTTATATGTTCTGTAGCTAGATTCTGCAAGTCATCAATGCCATACAAATAAACATCGGCTAATTGATGCACCTGCGGCTCAATATTACGTGGTACTGACAAATCAATCATAAACATGGCCCTATATTTGCGAGCTTTCAAAGCTTGCTCTACCATGCCTTTGCCAACAATTGGCAAAGGCGCAGCAGTGGCCGCTACTACCATATCCGTACGCACTAAAACCTGCGGCACCTCACCTAACGCCAAAACCTCAACCGTTGCATCAGTAGGAACATCTCGTCCAATCGTCAACGCTCTAGCCTGCGTGCGATTGGCGATTAAAAATCGTCGCACGCCAGCCGCATATAGATGTTTTAATGCCAACTGTGCGGTATTGCCAGCGCCTATCAAGAGCACTGTCTGATCTGCTAGGTTGGCAAACACCCTCTCTGCCAAACGCACGGCCAAATATACTACAGATATCGGATTAACACCAATGCTAGTTTGCGTGCGAACTTTCTTGGCAACGGCAAATGCACTTTCAAAGACTCGGCTCAAGACCTTACTAACGCCGCCATGCTCTAAAGCTAATTGATATGCACGTTTTAATTGCCCAGCAATTTCCACCTCGCCTAACACCATGGAATCCAGGCCGCTGACAACGCGCATTAGATGCCGCGCAACCCCAACATCGGTATGCACATAGATATGTCGTTGTAAAGTCTGTTGATCTAATTCTAAATGTCGACCTAGCCAATCGAATAAACTAGATATTGAGGTAGTCTCGACATACAACTCGATACGGTTACAGGTCGACACTAATACTAAGCCTACAGCCAACAGCGACTGCATAAGCTCTAAATTGGGCAATAAATCTAAGCTGCTATTTGCCAATTTTGCTCGCAAATCTTGCGGGGCGGTCATGTGATTCATACCAATGATAATTAGAAACGTATCATTCTTCTTTGTATATGAGTAAATCAACTTAATGCTAATCCTTTCTGCGCCGATAACATTTGTAGAGACATAAAATTTAAAGTTCACATAACTATAGTTTAATGGTAGGGCACTAATGCTAAATCTTAACATCGGCATATTCATCTTAACCATCTGCATATATTGCAATGCAGCATTGGCTAACGATAACGCCCCAAACCAGACCAAACAACTTAGCCATCAAGAAATTTTAACATATCTATTACAAGCCGATATGGCAGTACAAAGAAATATGTTCGATGTTGCACTAGAAAATTACTTAATCGTTGCTAAGTCTACCAGTGACCCCAAAGTCGCACAACTAGCGACCGAATTAGCAATACAAATACAATCACCAGAAAAGGCTTTATCCGCGGCAGAAATTTGGGCCAACGCACAGCCAGAAGATTTACAAGCACAGCTAATAGCTGCAACTTTATTTTCCAACAGTACTCAAGACAAAGCGAGCGTATTTTTAAACCGTGCCTTTGCCATACAAAATAGCGACATAGATCAACATTTGCTGATAATTATCAACCAACTATCTCCAGAAGGACAGCAAAAATTTATTGACTTGGTATATAAAATTGCGGAACAACGCAGCAGTGATCCATATGCACAACTAGCCGCCGCTCAATTTGCGGCTGTCACTATGGATATAAACAAAGCCAATAAAAAAGTAGCGTTAGCTCTAAAATTAAAACCGGATTTAACCAGTGCAATAGAATTGAACGCAAAAATCATTCGTTATAAAACTGATGCGGATAAACCGGCTCTACAATATTTAGAGCAACAAGTAAAAAAATTCCCAAAAAATAGTGAATTACGTTTGTTTTATATCACCGCATTATTAGACAATGACCAAATTAAGCAAGCACTACCACATTTGAACATTTTGGTTAAAGATAAAACCTATGGTGGTGAAGCGTATTTATATCTAGGCGAAATTTATATAAACGATAACAAACTACCACAAGCTGAAAAAAGCATTAATAAAGCTTTAACTTTCACTAATAGTGCTGATAAAGCAAAATTTTATTTGGCACAAATAGCTGAACACAAAAAAGATAATGTGCAAGCAATTCGCTGGTATGAAGATGTTAGTGAAAACAGTGAATTCCACACGCAATCTTTCTTACGTGCAGCATACTTATATGCCATGGTCGGCAATTATGATGACGCTATCGACTTACTCCAAAATGCCTCCCCTAACTCTTTTGACGATCAAAAACAGATATTGTTAACGGAAATAGATATTTTGGTAGAATCAAAAAATGTCGATAAAGCACTAGATAGCACGAACAAGGTACTAGCCATATTACCAGACGATATAGATTTTCTGTACGCGCGCAGCGTTATTTATAGCTTACAAGATAAACCCAGCGATGCGGAACACGATTTACGGGCTATTTTGGCTATAGATCCTAATAATTCTAATGCCCTCAATGCCTTAGGCTTTACTCTAGCTAATCAACCACATAGAGTCAATGAAGCTTTACCACTATTACAAAAAGCCCTTACTTTAAACCCGGGTAATCCTGCCTATATGGATAGCCTGGGTTGGTTGTTATTTAAATTAGGCCGTAATCAAGAAGCCATTTCTATGCTTGATAAAGCCTACAGTTTAAGTGGCGACAATGAAATCGCAGCGCATTTAGGCGAAGTACTATGGAGTTCTGGCAAACAAGATGCAGCTAAAGCCATCTGGGCTAAGGCGTTGTTGTCAGCCCAAGATCCTGGCGTAATTCATGACACTATGGGACGTCTAAATATCCCGGCTAGTACCTTGCAATCTAACAACAAAAATAAAGCTAAGGCCGCACCATAGAAACACGACTATACCCATGTTATAATTAAAATAGTTTTTTGTTACAATACTTCTATGCAAATATACAAATGGCCCTGTCTCATAATATTCACGATTTTATGCTCAGCTTGTAAACTGCAGCCCAATCCACAAAAAATAATTGACCCTCAAGTTAGATATAATTATCTAAGCAGCATGCAACAATGGCAAGCTGACGGCAAAGTAGCAATTATTGATAAATCAGAAAATGTTAATGTATCTTACACTTGGCAGCAAAAAAACGAAACTTTTAGACTGCATTTTTATAGCCCATTTTCAATAGAATCGGTCACAATTAGCGGCAGCTATCAAAATTTTCATGTCCTAGCCAATAATAGTGAGGGTACTAAAGAAGTAAAATTAGAAAAAGACCTGCCCATAACCGAATTACGCTGGTGGATTAAGGGCTTACCGGCACCACATTGGCATATAGAAGCAAGTAAATATGATCGCTATAACCAATTACAAGAATTACGGCAGAATGGTTGGCATATACAATACTTAAGTTATCACATCGATAGAGCTATTTCATTGCCAGAAAGACTAACGTTAGCTAAAGACGATATTAAAATTAAGTTATATATAGGCACTTGGCTAGAGTAACTTCATGATTTAACATAATTGTGATAAAAAAGTGCTTAAAGGAACCCGTAATGGCTGACTATTTACAAAGCAATCTTTTGCCACATACGCAAGATCATGTACAACTTCAAGTGCATATTTTGTATTCAACTGTTGCGCAAAATACAATAAATTTGGATTAATACGCTTATTATCCGATGATTTTACTTCAACAATAAACCATGGGGTATTATCACGAGACACTAAAAAATCTACTTCTCTTTTATCTTTATCACGCAAATAGTGCAATCCAAATTTACCTAAACCTAAATCAGTCCATAAATGCACTGCTTTAAGTAAGTGCGCAGCTACTAAATTTTCTATTTTGGCACCAGGATCACGCACCAAACACCAGTCCCAAAGATAAATTTTTGGTTCCTTTAATAGAGAGCGCTTTACATTCTTAAACCATGGCTGAATACGAAAACAATAATAAAATTGACTTAATACGTTAATCCAACGCTTTATCGTATCTTCAGAAACTCTAACATCACTAGCAAGAGAGCTATAATTTAATGAACATGCAGCTTGTTCACATAATATTTCTGCTAATAATTCTAGTTGTGCGACATTAATGATTTTTTCTAGCGATTGAATATCCTCACGAAACAATTGCTGGAACCGAAGCTGCCGCCATTGGTTACTAAATCTTATATTATTTTTAATAAATGGTTCTGGATAACCGCCATGTTGCAGCAATCTCGTTAATAATTCAGGTTCTGCAACTTGTGGTTTGGATATCAGATCTAAATTAATTGTAGGATCAATGATTTCTTTTATACTGAATGGGTGAATCCTATATAATAAATACCTGCCCATTAGGCTATCTCCACCACGTCTGAAAATATCTAACTTAGCGCTGCCACACACAATAATAGCGATTTTCCCTTTGTACACATCATAAAAGCCTTTAAGATAATTCTTCCAATTCTTATATTTATGAATTTCATCAAAAACTATTATTGGTTTGCTCGTGGATAATGACTCAAAGTTTATTAAAGGGAGAATCTCCACCTCACCACGTAATATTATTTTTCTATGCTGGCTATTATCCCAATTTAAATATAGGAATCTATCGGTTAGTTTTGATGCTTCTAGACATATAGTCGATTTCCCGACCTGGCGCGGGCCAGCCAAAAATAACATTTGCTGATGTTCTGACAAATGTTCCTTTATTATAGATTCGTATATTCTTTTCATCTGACTATTATACGACGCATCATGGAATAGTCAAGACCAATCCACGATACATCGTGGATTGGTCGGGCAATTGCGCCGCAACCACAATCACCGCACAATTTGCGACGATTAAGCCCATTATTTACCGCAAGCCCTTAATATTATATTCCTGTCAAAAAACCCACTTAAACTTGATTAAACCGGTATGATCAGTCATGCCAACCCGATATTCAAAGTCATAATCAATAGAAAAATGTAAGTGATTGCATAATTCAAAATTAAGCCCTGCTCCTAACATCAAACTAAATTTCTCTGGAGATGAGACCACGGAAAATGAATCGCTACCAACTACAAAACTAGCCGTAGTGTAATTGTCCTTGTTAATCACATCATAACCAACTGCAGCACGCAACTCGCGCATACCAACCATTTGCCATTCATCGATTGGAAAATCCAACCGCGTACCTAAACCCAAGGTAGCAATATTTTTATTAATCGGTGCCACACTTAACGCCGCAACGCTGCCAGTCTCTTGATAGGAATTTTGCCGCAAAAATACATATTGTAAAAATGCAAACGGCACCACACGATATGTATCAGCAAAATCACAATTTATTCCTGCCAACCACTTAGTGGCCGCTTGAAATCCATTATAATAGCCGCGCGTAGAAAAATTATTGCCGCTAACATTTATGTAACGAGAGGCCATATTATTGTTATAGCTACCGCTAAATAACCAATCCACGAACTTGTTGCCACCATAATTGGTGCCATAAAATAGACCATGATAGCGGATAATATTATTTCTAAAATCCTTATTGGAATATTCCCTCACCCGCGAATAAGAATAACCACCTGCCATACCAACGGTATAATTATTAGTATGAGTATCCATACCCAACAAAAACAGTGAAGTTTTGGCGTTATAGCCATCATCATCTTGCCGCGCATTTTGTGAAGTTATATTACCAGTGGTCGAAATCCATATTGAATTATCAGGATTTAAATCACCAGCACTAATGCCTGTAGATGGCAACAACCTTTGCCAATCATCTCGCACAGAAGCCACTCTAGAGCTAAGCTTGGTAAAGACAATATTTTGCATCTGCATATCATAAATTAAAGCATTAGCAATCGGCATCATTTGATGCAGACTTTCATTAAATTCTGCTTGATTAACGCTGCTATTGAAAGCATTTAATAACTCTTGCTGTCCGCTATTAGTAGGACTATTAGCCATGGCATCTAAGACTGCTGCAATTTTTTGATTCATATCGCCAGTAGCTATATCAGTATATGTTTGTCCATTATATGTAACTGTCAGCGCTGTGCCAGTAAAATTACTACTCCAGACCCCCAATAAAGTACTAGCTGGTGTGTTTACTTTAGTCGTAGAATTATAAGTTATTCCTGAACCTTGAATTACAGTCCAAGTATTTTCTAAATTTACTGAAGATGTCACATTAATTGCAGCACCGACTAAATTTACTGAACCATTAGTAGTTAAGGCATCAAAAGTGCTAACATTTGTAATCGTCGTGTTGTGTACACCAGAATTGTCATAAGTACCATTACCTAAAGATCTTTGTCCACTTACAGTTACTACACCCCCATTATTATTCTGTAAAGTACTAGATCCCATAGTAATATTACCAGCAATATTCATGGCACCGCTATTAGTAATGTTGGCACTAGTTACATTGCCTGTCACTGCCAAAATACCGCCATTAGCATTGGTAATTGGATTAGTAGTACCACCAGAAGTTAAAGTCAAAACCGCTCCTGATTCATTCGCTATAGTCCCGCTACCAGAAACAGAGCCAGCAATACTCATATTGCCACTATTGGTAATGCCAGCACTAGTCACACTGCCTGTTACTGATAAAATACCGCCGTTAGCATTGGTAATTGGATTAGTAGTACCACCAGAAGTTAAAGTCAAAACCGCTCCTGATTCATTCGCTATAGTCCCACTACCAGTGATAGAATTGGCAATCTGCATAGCACCACCACTCTTGATGTTGATAACATTATTATTGGTCGCTACAACAGCTGGATTAAGACTGCCATAGACGTTAATTGTGCCGCTATTGGTAAAGGTTTGAGTCATAGTGCCACTAGTTAAATTAAAAGTACTGTTGCCAGCAACAGTTACTACAGAGCTGCTGTTAATACTACTAGCTGCAGCTTGTAGAGTACCAGCATTAACATTAGTAGCACCAGTATAACTATTAGCACCAGACAAGGTTAAAACGTTAGCGCCAGTTTTGGTTAATGCACCTGTGCCAGAAAATACCCCACTAAATGTTACATCTGCAGTATTAGTCTGAATCGTGCCACCACCAGCATTTAACGTAACATTACGACTAGTACCAGCTGCAGCATTAGTAGTAAGCAACGTACCACCATTAAATGTAATGGTATTAGCGCTGTTACCAAGATTATTTGTATTGGCAATACTAATAGTACCTACATTAATATTAGTAGCACCAGTATAACTATTAGCACCAGACAAGGTTAAAACGTTAGCGCCAGTTTTGGTTAATGCACCTGTGCCAGAAAATACCCCACTAAATGTTACATCTGCAGTATTAGTCTGAATCGTGCCACCACCAGCATTTAACGTAACATTACGACTAGTACCAGCTGCAGCATTAGTAGTAAGCAACGTACCACCATTAAATGTAATGGTATTAGCGCTGTTACCAAGATTATTTGTATTGGCAATACTAATAGTACCTACATTAATATTAGTAGCACCAGTATAACTATTAGCACCAGACAAGGTTAACGTATCAGTACCAGTTTTAGTCAAACTATTACTACCACTAATCACACCACTCAATGTTAATGCAGAATCAGTCTGTATCGTCGCAGCAGCGCTTAAACTGACTGTACGCGAACTGCTAATAATGGCTGAAGACTGTAAAGTACCAGCCCCACCAAAAGTAATTGCATTACTCCCACCACCCAAGGCATTAGTACTACTCAACTGCAAGGTACCAGCATTGATATTAACTGCCCCAGTATATGTGTTGTTACCAGATAAAGTTAAAATACTTGCCCCTGTTTTAGTTAAAATGCCCGTACCAGAAACATCACCTCCGATAGTTAATTGCGCATCAGTTTGTATGGTGGCAGTCTGTCCACTATTTAAAGAAATTAAGCGATTAGTTGATGCAGCAACCGCACTTTGTATTGTAGATGTGCCACCAAATGTAATATTAAACAATCCACCTGATCCAGTCCCCAATGCATTAGCATGATTTATTACCAATGTTCCAGCATTCATGGTAATTTGATTACTAAAACTATTGTTGGCCGCTAAAGTTAAAGTGCTAGCTCCATTTTTAGTGAACGCACCAGCACTTCCAGTACTTATAACTCCAGACAAAACAACCGGTGCATCTGCTTGAATCGTTAATGAACCAGCTAACAGCATACTCCTAGTTGTGGTGATATTTGTCGCAGCTTGTAATGTAGGAGAACCAAATACACTAATACCCCCAGACCCATTTATGGCATTACTGTTGCTTAATTTCAGTATGCCATCATCTATAGAGATTGCACCGATCCCAACATTACTTCCAGCTAAATCTAGAGTACCTGCTCCACTTTTATATAATTGCCCAACATCACTATTACCGTCAACAATGCCTGTTAATGTCAGAGTAGTTCCGCTATTGGTCCTAAAGTTGGGGGAAACAATACTAGAGTTCAAAAATATTTTTCGTGACATACTAATATCGGCAGTAGTGGTTAATCCACCGCCATTAAGAGATAATGTGTTATTGATATTGCTGCTGTCACCTAAATTATTGTTATTACTGATACTAACTGATCCAGAATTAATGTTAGTTTGGCCAGTATAGGTATTAGCACCAGATAAAATTACTGTAAGAACTGGTGTTAATGTTAATGCACCACTACCACTAATTACTCCACCATAAGTGAGTGAACCTGCTGTAGAGGAAATAGTACCACCACCAGCATTTAAAGTAATACTACGATTGCTGTTTAAAGTAGCAATATTATTGGTAGCAAGAGTCCCACCATTAAAAACTATATTATTTGCAGTTGGTACAGTTGGTACATATCCCAATGCTGATGAGCCACCAGCCGTACCTTCAACTCCTACACTTGCTATACCTGATGTTAGAGTGATGCCGCCACGATAATTGCTAGAATTGGAGGCTAAATTTACGTTAGTAGCAGCGCCGACTTCAACTTGGACTCCAGAGTCAAAATGTCCAGCTGGTGCGTTGATATTTGACTGAATCGGGAACGAAGCAAAAACTGTAGCGGTACCATTAAATTTTAATTTTGCTGCGCGAAATAAAAATATATCTGCAGCAAAGCCTGTACCTCCTGTCCCAGGAGATGATGCACTACCACCCGTCACATTATTGGATGTAAATGTAACTGAATCGCCTATACACAAAGTAGCGCCATCGCCTACAAATACACCACCACCTAAACCACCGCCACCGCCACCGCCAGTAGCAGTACCACCAGCCCCTGATCCACCATAAGTACCTCCACTAGCGCCGGCAACATTCTGGTTAGCAGCCCCACCGCCGCCAAAACCACCACCGCCACCATTGTAACCACCACCACCACCACCAAAACCACCACCACCACCGCCGGGACCAAAACCACCTGAGGCGCCGCCACTACCAAAACCACCACCACCACCACCCTTAAGAGCCCCCTGTCCTCCTTGCCCACCCCCATTACCACCACCTCCACCTGATGAAGTACTACTACTACCACCACCACCACCACCACCACAATAACCACCGGCGCCACCAGCACTAGACGATGCTCCACCTGCAGCACCAGCATTATTCCCACCACCACCACCACCACCAGTTGCGCCACCACCAGATCCCGAGCTACCGCCACCACCACCGTAACCTAAAGTCCCCTTACTAGCTGCTCCGCCAGCACCACTACCACCACCACCATTTACCCCTGGATTATCACCACCAGGGCCCCCCGATGAAGCATTTATATTGGTTGTTACACTAAAGCTCGCACCACCACCACCACCATTGTTAGAAACAAATGCTGGAAAATTACCACCATTACCACCTTGCGCAAGACAATTCTGTATCGTGACATTATTGATTGATACTGTTTGTCCCAAATCTACATAGATACCGCCACCAGCACCCAAACCACCGCCGCCACTACCATAACCACTACCACCGAGCGCTCTACCTCGATGTAAAGTTATATATTGTAAATCTATAGAGGCATTAGAGGTGGCAAAAAGCCTGTAGGTACTAATACCGGTCTGATCACCAGAAACCTGTCGCATTACATTAGACGAGCCATTAGTGCCTACAAAAGTAGCGCCATTGAGTAATACTGGTAAATTTTGCGTCAACGTAATATCAGCAAGCAGGTTTACCGTATTTGCGCTAGGTAATGGTGTTGTGCCTGGATTAGTATTGATGGAGGTTATTGCATTAATTAGGCCTGTTTGATCATTTACATTGTAAATAGCAGCAAACCCTGTAGATACATGTGACAAATACAGTAGAAATAAAATAGCAATAAAACTAGCTGATAATTTTATATTATTAATTGAAATGGCTATATTTAAGATGACGCCCCCATGCACGTTAACCATATACTCCCCCAATATATATTGTAGAGGGGCCAACCATGATTAGCTAAATATTCCAATTGACAGCTTACCTAAGCATTGGCATAATGGCCTCCAATTTGGGGTGTCGCCAAGCGGTAAGGCACTGGGTTTTGATCCCAGCATTCCGAGGTTCGAATCCTTGCACCCCAGCCAAATCTACCGCGGAAACAAGCACATGCTGTTATTTAGCGGCAACTCCCACCCCATGTTAGCTAATGAGCTTGCGAAGGCTTTACAAATTCCTTTGCGCCAAGCCACAATTAGTAAATTTGCTGATGGTGAAACTAATGTAGAGATAAAAACCACTGCTGTACGTAACAATATTGCGGTAATTCTGCAGACTACTTGTCAACCGGTGAATGATCATCTCATAGAGTTATTATTATTAGCAGATGCCTTAAAGAATGCTAGGGCACGGAAAATTATCGCGATTATTCCCTACCTAGGCTATATGCGGCAAGATTATCTACATAAAAATGGCGCGGCGCTTAGCAGCTACGTCATAGCCAACATGTTAAATCACAGCGGCATCGATCACTTAATTACTCTAGATGCACACAGCCAACAAATTACTAAAATGTTCACACTACCAATAATCAATATACCCAGCACCAATGTTTTTGCCGCTGATATACGTGCTAGATCTTGGCATAATCCAATCTTCGTTGCTCCTGATTTAGGCGCCATCAATCGCGCTACAGCCATGGCTAAAATCTTTAATACTGATGTAACGTTAATAATTAAAAAACGTTTAGCAACACAAAATATACAGATGCGACATCTTAGCAACAGCGTAACAAATCGTGACTGCATAATTATCGATGATGTGATTGATACCGGCAACACAATCGAAAAAGCTGCAAGCTGCTTGATCCAAAAAGGTGCGCGCCAAATTTATGTCTATGCAACGCACGCAGTATTATCCAATAATGCAAAGCAAAATTTGTTAGGTTCCGCCTGCAATGAAATTATCGTTAGTAATTCCATCCCACAAAAAATCAGCTGTGACAAAATTAGATACGTATCGCTAGCTGAGCTATTAGTAGCTCAACTACACACTATAGCTTAGCCTTAAGCGATCCTTTAACCGAACTGCGAGGAGCATGATCGGTTATAAAAGTCTTAATTTTATTAAAATCTTGTGAGGAATTTACAGTAAAGCTTGCAGACTCCTCTTTGCCAGCTTGACCATATTTCACTGCCAAATTACCAGCAATTAATGGTAAAGTTTTACCAGTAACCACTAGCGAAGAAGCCTTTTTTAATGCGGTGTAGATTAGCTCCATTTTTTTTCCATAGTTTGGATCCATAGTGACATTGTTGGATGGATTGACGGGTAACTCTATAACAATATTCATGATAGACTTTACTTGCTCAGTTCGACCATAGATAAGATCACCATATACACCGAGCGTATATTTAGCCATTCTAACCTCCTTGTTTGTAGTTACAGCATTAAATAAAGTCTAGGGTTTTTAAAGATATTTGCAAAGACCCCATTGATAAATGTCCAATTTTGGATTATCATCGGCCACATCATTTAAATTAGCGCAGATGTGTTTTTTTGCTCTAATTTTTATGTTATTTAACCAAACTAATAGAAATCACACTGCATTGTTAAAGCCTGAGTATGTGATTGACAAAATAAAGAGCAATAGGGGCACAAAATGACTCAAAACAATAAAAATCCAGATGAATCTCAATCCGCACTAAATTCAACCGTCACAAAGCTGCTCAATCAAACTATAGGAGCAATCTTAACTCTATTAGCTGTAGCTATAATAAGCGCAGCAACCAGACGAGTACAGGAAACAGTTAAAAATACACTTAAAAAAATGCTGCCAAAAACAGCAGATACAATTTCCAAACTCGTAAACAAAACGACAACCTCTTTTGAGGAACTATATAGAAGAGCCATGGACCTTGTGTTTACAAACAACAATACCAAGAATGCTCTTATCTTAGCTATACCAGTAGTAGAAGATGCAATTATGGACAAACACTTTAAATCAGCAAAGAACTACTTTACATGCTACTTCAGGGGATTACTTGGTGCTGATAAAGAACCTCACTTATATGATAGTGATCAAGAGGGCAATGTGCTAGGTGTTTTTAATATGATAACCTACCGAGGTAAGCTATTAATGGCACAATCATTAGCAATTTCTGCCGCCGCACTACCAAGAGCTCTAGTCTCTCTATGGATACGCATGATAATACGCACCACCAACGCAGTAAATGGTGGAAATTTGTTTGAAAAAGACTTTAACTTAGCCCATGAAATATCTGCAGCCAGCACAGCTAGCGTTGTGTATGCTACTGGCAAAAAATTACCTGGCAATCTTGCGGACTTCTGCCTCGAGCATACAGAAAAAATGGGGCAATGTATAACTTACGGTATTACGGATTCATTTAGTACCGCCAATAAAATGTTATACAAAGGTATTACATATGCATGGGATTCAGCTAACGATGCTAAAGAACAAGCATATAAAGGGATTAATTTATGTGCTGAATCATTATACGAAAAAATTGCTATATTCCCATCAGTTAAAATATATCCATAGCCTACGTCAATATACCGAATTACGGCTTTGCGTCCTTGCAAAGCCGCTCCCACTTATAGCAATCGCCCCTTACCCCTGATATAATAGCGCCCTTGAGTTACGGATGGTTCTGGTCGCGGACCATTCAATATTAAGTATTAATACTAACTGGAGTTAGCTATGTCAGCAACAAATTTTGAATTAGAAGCGCAACTGCGTAACGATTTGGGGAAAGGTGCGAGCCGCCGCCTACGTCGCGCAGAAAAAGTGTTGGGGGTTGTATACGGTGGTGAGGAAGCAGCCGCTTCTATAGCCATGGAACAACGCAAGGTCGTTAAGGCTTTAGAAAATGAAGCTTTTTATTCCCATATCCTAACCTTAATTGTCAACGGTAAAAAACAGAAAGTAGTACTACGTGATGTGCAACGTCATCCGTATAAAATGCAAATTTTACATATGGATTTCTTACGCGTCAGAGATAGTGATCTATTGGTTATGCGTGTACCAGTGCATTTTATTGGTGCAGAACAATGTCCTGGGGTGGCTAATGGCGGGATCGTCAACCATTTAATTTCTGATTTGGAAATACGTTGCCAAGCCAGCAAATTACCAGAATTCATAGAAGTGGATGTATCTAAATTAGGCTTAGATGATGCTATCCATTTATCGCAGGTTAAATTGCCAGCTGGTGTTGAATCAGTAATGTTGAATTCTGGCCATCACGATATAACTGTAGTTAGCGTACATATGCCAAGACAAACTAAGTTAGATGAAGAGGAAGCCGCGGAAGAAGCCGCCGCTGCTGCTGCTGAATCTGCCGAGGTCGATGCTGAAAAAGTTGCTGCTGAAGATAGCAAAGATAAAGATGCAGTTAAGGCTGATAAAAACGAAGCTCATAAGACCGAAAGTAAAAAATAGGCTATGCCATTACAACTGATAGTTGGTCTGGCAAATCCTGGCAAGGAATATGCAGACACTAGGCATAATGTTGGTGCCTGGTGGCTGCAAGCCGTATGTACACAATTTGATATAAATCTACAAACACAATCTAAATTGCTAGCCGCTGTTGGGCAGCAGCACATTGGCACTAATAAAATCCGTTGTGCTATACCAACTACCTACATGAATCACAGTGGTCAAGCCTTACAAAAAGTAGCACAATATTACAATGTCGCTAGTGAAGATATTTTAGTAGCACATGATGAATTGGATTTTCCTGCTGGCACAGTGCGGATCAAATTTGGTGGTGGCCACGGTGGCCATAATGGTCTGCGCGATATCATCGCCCAGTTAGGTACGGATAAGTTTCATCGCCTACGCATTGGCATTGGCCATCCTGGGGATAGAGATTTAGTTTCAGATTATGTATTAAGCAACCCCAGTAAATCTGATCGCGACTTAATACAAAATTCTATTCAAAACAGTATGTTATTATTCCCCACTATGCTAGCTGGTGATTGGTCAGAAGTTATGAATAAATTACATCAAAATTAGGTTAGATAGGAATTAGAACATGGGCTTTAAATGTGGCATTGTCGGATTACCCAACGTTGGTAAATCTACTTTATTTAACGCGTTAACCAAAGCTGGCATTGAAGCTGCTAATTATCCGTTTTGTACGATCGAACCAAATGTTGGGGTAGTGCCAATGGCTGATCGTCGCTTAGATCAATTAGCTGTAATTGTAAAGCCACAACGCGTTATTCCTACCACTATGGAGTTTGTTGATATCGCTGGTTTAGTCAAGGGCGCATCTACTGGTGAAGGTTTAGGCAATAAATTTTTGGCGCATATTCGTGAAACTGATGCAATAGCGCATGTAGTACGCTGCTTTGTTAATACTGATATTATTCACGTAGAAAATAACATCGATCCAAGCCACGATATAGAAACCATTGAAACTGAATTGATCTTAGCGGATATTGATACTGTTGATAAAGCACTCCAACGCCATACTAAAAATGCCAAAGGCGGTAACAAAGAAGCGTTGGCAGCAAAGAATTTACTAGAAAAGCTGCTCACACATTTAAATAACGGAGCAGCTGCCAGAACTTTCCTAATGCAAGAGCAAACAAATAAAGAGCATGTGGCCATTATCCAAGCATTACAATTGCTAAGTGCTAAACCGGTAATGTTTATTGCTAATGTGGCAGAAGATGGCTTTACTAATAACCCTTATTTGGATGCTGTGCATATTATAGCCGCGAAAGAAGGCGCTGCTGTCGTACCAGTTTGCGCGGCAATAGAAGCAGATTTGGCTGAACTTGACGAGCAAGAAAAACAAGCGTTTCTGCAAGAGTTAGGTTTAGATGCGCCTGGCTTGGTACGCTTGATCGCCGCAGGCTATAAACTATTAGGTTTAGAAACCTACTTTACTGCTGGGGAAAAAGAAGTGCGTGCTTGGACCATTCCAATAGGTGCTACTGCACCGCAAGCTGCTGGCAAGATTCATACTGATTTTGAAAAAGGCTTTATACGGGCAGAAGTAATTAGTTTTGCCGATTTTATACAATATAAGGGCGAGCAAGGTGCCAAAGATGCTGGTAAATGGCGTTTAGAAGGCAAAGAATATATTGTACAGGACGGCGATGTAGTACATTTTCGTTTTAATGTATAGTTATCTTACCCATCAATTAGGTGTAAAAATTTAGACTTGATCTGACAGTCCTGATTAAATCAGACGGTTTGTGCCAGATTGGTCAAGCTGTCTGATATCCTCGACATATTATCAATATTTTTATCAATTGCAATATGTTTTGAATCTC